>Ga0247812_10000218_pt1 | contig 55544 bp, 55 predicted proteins | sample UWRJL149409B1_FD_178011 | JGI IMG/M metagenome (GOLD analysis project Ga0247812, IMG submission 178011) | Plant litter microbial communities from Arlington Agricultural Research Station in Wisconsin, United States - UWRJ-L149-409B-1 | ecosystem: Environmental > Terrestrial > Plant litter >...
GTGCAATAGACAAGAAATAACTAGCACCATATAAAGAACCACAAATTAAAGTTATTAAAATAATAATATTAGTTAAACTTAATCCTTTCTTTATTTCCAGTCTTTTATGATAAAAAGAACATAATAATATTCCAGCTACAAATTCAGGCAAGCGAATAATAGGATTACGATGAAGTATTCCAGTTTCTGGCATTCCAAAATTAGAGTATAAAATTACCAATATAACCGGAATTAAATAAATTATATTAACAATCCCTATAGCTAAAAGAGGCTTCTTGATTCTATGTAATCTAGTTGCTATATATGGAAATAATAAATACAAAAAGAACAAAGTGGATACAGACCATGCTGGTGCATTGAAAGTTAAATAATAAGGGTTCCAAGATTGCAACATAAATGTATTCATGATGAAAGCAAGAATTAATTCTTTATCACTCATCCAGTATTTTAATTCTTCATAAGGCGTATGGTTATTAACGTCATAGACAACAAACCGCATAGAAGATTCTAAATCGCCATCTGTAATATTTAAATAAGGCAAAGCAGATACTATAATAAGTGTAATAATTAAAGAGCCAATATGTATAGGATAAAGATTAGAAAAACGCTTAACTAAAAAACTTTTAGCTGGTTCCCTCATTTCTACATTTTCAGACGTATGGTTACGCAAATAGACATGAGCTAATAAAAATCCAGATAATACAAAAAAAGTACTTGTTGAAAAAAATCCCATCTCAGTTATTTTTTTAACCCATGTAGGGAAGCCACTATAATGAAACGTATGGAATAGTACTATATAGACGCCTAAGAAAAAGCGTAGCCATTCCAATGCAATGAAATGTTCTTTAGTTTTTTTAATATGTTCATTAACCAAGTGTAAATGCCTCTATTTATACTGATATACTTCTTTTTCAATAATATATCAATTATAAAGGCAGTGTCAATTTACGAGATTTTAAATTTATTAATATTCTTTTTTACGGGTTCATCAGGTGTTAATACTTTTTTCTCTCTATATTCATCTAACATTCCATGAAATAACTTTAGTGTATAAGCTGCGTCATTACCACTATTATGTAAGTTTTGACTTGGTATATTAAAGGCTTCTAATAAACCTTTTAATGTTGGAGACTTAATTTCAGCTTCTTTATCTCGAAAGTGGGTTTGAAAATAAATTTGAGTATCAATTAATTCACAATTTTCCCTCTGCTCTAGATTTATGCCCATTTCTTTTAATAGTTTATTATCGCCACTTAATTCGTGAAATAAAAAATAATCAGTATCTTGAAACAATTCATTCATTTTTTTTACTACATCTTTTTTAAAAATGTATTGAGTCGTACCAAACTTGAATTTTTTTTGCAAATCTCTATTTCCTTTACTTTTATAATTTTCTTCAATTAAAAAATGTAGATTTTCTATTTTTCCATTTTTATAAATAGATATCCCAAATTCAGTTGCCGACTCCAGTCCTTTTTTATTTGCATTAAATTCAAAATCAATGGAAACTATTTTCTTAAATTCAAAATCTATGTCTAAGTTTCCTCTTTTTTTGAATAATTCTATTTTTCTATTTCGTTCATCTTCAAATTGTTTAAACATTAAATCATGTTGTTCTTTTTTTAACCTTTCTTTCTCATTGACCAATTTATAATAAGTAGAATTTTCTCTATGTGCAGTTATTATAGGAATAGCATCTTGGAAAGTATTAACATCATGTCTTTTGACACCAGCTTGATCAATAGGCATTTCTATAAGTCTTTTTATATTAGGTAAAAGCTCTTTATATTTTATATCTCTTCCAAATTTAGAAGAAGCCAATAAACATACTTTCGCAACATCAGCTTGACTAATTAATACAGATGGTTGCTCATCATGATTGTAAAAAGTCTTTACACCTAAATTATTGATAATATTTTCTGCTGAAAAGAACTGCGCATATTCTTCTCTTTTCTGAGTATTTAAAATATTAAAACAAATCTGATCTTTTATTTGAACCATGCTATATGCATACATCTTTAAATCCTCTTACATTGATAATTTGGTTTTTCTTTTTTCGGAATCTTTAACAAATTTAGCTACATTAACAGCAGTTGTTATTTGTTCCTTAAATTTTTTCATTTGTTCTTTAGCTACCAAGAGAACATCTTCTTGAGATTTCACAATATGCTTGGTATGAATTCTTTCATCTGTATAAGAATAAGTAATAGCTGGTTTATGTTCATCATTCTTATAAACGAAAGGCAATGAAAAATCTTTTGATGCTTTTGAACATAATTTTAACAAGCCTTTTCTGTCTATCAATATAGAACTCACAGCATTTTCAGTATAAACGTTAAATCCAGCTATTTTTGTAAATATATTACTTACATCAAAATAGTCATGAATTTCTTTATTTCGAGACTCTGTTGAATAAAAGTTAGTAAAAGCTTTTTGAACGGTTTCTAGATTGTATAAACGACTATTTTTGCTAGGTTGTTCTGGATTAACGGCAGTATTTGGTATATTGCTAATTATTTCTTGCTTAATAGATGTTATCCCTTGCTCTTTGATTCTTGACAATGCTGATCCATTATTTAAACTTTCTAGGTATAATTTATGAATTCTATTAAATGCATCTAATGTATATACTGCATCGTTTCCGCTATTGTGAAAGTGTTCTCCATTTAAATCTAAAATTGTTAATAAGTTTTTAAGACTAATTGAACTTTCATCATCGTTTCCTTGTAAAACTTTTCTATAAAAATATAAAGTATCTAGAATTTCCATATCCTCTCTCATTTTCACTTTGTTAGTTTTTAATATGCCATAGTCTTCTGAATGTGAATGAAATAAAAGATATTTTGCATCTTGAACATGGCTTGATAATATTTCTACCGCTTCACTTCTAGATATTATTTGAGTTTTTCCAAATTTAAACTGAAATTGAGTTTCTTTTACTGTTGCGTTATCATCTATCAAATAATGATGATTTGTTGTTTTTCCATTTTCCTGAATAGATAATCCAAATTCAGTAACACAATCAATATGTCTTTTAACCTCATGTGCGGGATTAAACTCAAAATCGATAGAAACTATTTTATGTGAAAAATCTCTATCAATATTGGACATTTTTTCATATTTTTCTTTTCTTGCGATAATAGAATTTTGCTTTTTTTCTGCTGATCTTGCAACAAGAGGTGAATTTTTATTATGCTCCTTTAATAACTTAACTGCAAAATCATAATTTTGAACAAATTTTTTCTGAAATATACTTTCATTTGGTTCATATGATTTTATAGCTGGAATATATGATTCATCTTTATATTTAAAAGGTAAATTAAATTTGGCAGATGCCAATAAACATACCTTTGATATATCGCTAGACTCTAAAAACATCTGAAAAGAATTATTACTAGTGTATATGTTTCTTATACCTAAATTATCAATCATGTTTTTAAGAGAAAAGAATTCTTTTATATCACCTCTTAATGGGTGTTCTTTATACGCATTAGCAAAACTTAATTGGAAAATTGAACCATTATAAAGACGCATATTTAATACCTTTTGTTTTCTTGTTTATATTGTCATCTTGTGTAAGCGTAACAATATCATTTTTATTTTCTTGTTTTAATTTGTATGCTTCAACCATTTTTAAAAATAATTGCAATGTGTAAGCAGCATCATTACCACTATTGTGAAGATTTTTACCCTCTATATCGAAATGAGCTAAAAGTCTTTTCAAACTTACAGGTTCACTTTCGTTTAAATCTTCTTTAAAGTGTTTTTTGAAAAACATTTGAGTATCTAATAAATCCATTAAGCTTTCAAATTTTTCAATTCCTAATCCATTACTTTTTAGAATTCCATAATCAGCAGAATATTCATGAAACAAAAGAAAATCAGTATCTTTTAAGAAATCTCTAAAAACCTTTTTGACTTCACTTAATGGGATTATATGACTCATTCCAAAATCAAATTGAAATTGTAAATCAGGATTAGTTTTTTTTGTTACAAAAATTTCATCGACTAAAAAATGATGATATTCTATTTTCCCTTTATCATAAATACTAATTCCAAATTCAAAAATAGTATTAAGATGATTTTTAAAAGTTGTATTAGGATTGTATTCAAAATCAATAGAAGCTATTCGCTTTGATAAGAAATCACGATCCATATTAGACATACGATTAAATAATGATACTTTTTCTTTCTTTTCAGCGGCTTTTTTAATATTTTGCGAAATGGCATACGAAGATGTAATATTAAAATCCCTTAATACACGGACAACTTCATCGAAGTTCTTTACATTAAATTTTTTATGTTCTTCTTCATTGAATTCAATTGGTCTTAAAAATGGTGTAGAGGTTGTCATATCTTTATATTTAAAATCAAGTCCAAATTTAGCAGATGCTAAAAGACATACTTTAGATAAGTCATTTTGACTAATAAATAGTGCAGGAGACTTATCATCAGTATAAATGGAATTTACCCCAAGATTATTAAACATATATTGTAAAGAAAAGAACTTTGATATTTCTCTCTTTTTTTCATCTTCGAAATGAGTTCGTATAAAACAATCTTTTATGCGAGTTGTGTTATATAATTGCATTCGCCAATCCTTTTAAGTAATATTTTAACATTAAGAGGCGAGCTATAAATAAAAACTCTATATTTAACGACAAATATAGAGTTGATTATATTGGTTTTGTTTGTTTAAATATCACAAAAATAAATTAAGCTCTTTATTTAAATTTTTCAATGCGTCATAAACAGAAACATTTATTACGTAACCTTGAACATGTTGATATGTGTTTTCAAATGTCTCATAGTCTGGAAACTCATCCAGTATGGCTTTACTTGTATGGACTAGTGTCATTAATGTAAAAAATATTTCAGGTGTATAAGGTATTTCAGATACATCATTCATTTTTTCAAAAATAGTGATAAATTCTTCCAAATTTAAATAAATGTCTTCTAAAGGTTCGAAATATGAATTGCTATAAACCAAATCATTGATATATTCCTGTTCTTTTAAAATAGCAACTACTTCTGTATTACTCTCTCTAAGATGCATTAAGAATTCTTCAAAAATCAATGTTTCCTTATATATGCTGTCATTGTCGTCAATGATTTCATACTGTTCTACTTTATGTTTAAACGAAATATATTCAGGAGTAGAAAAAATAATCTCATCAAGTCTTTCAGTGTTTTTTCTTATTGTTTGATATAATTCACTACTTTCTCTTGATTTTCCTATAATGTTATAAGTGTCATCTATAATATTTAATATTTCTAATATATCTTTCTTCATATTTATTCTGTTAATTAATATTATAATGCTAACAAATTTATAATCCTAAGTCGTTTTTTATAGAAGTCGCAATTTGTCTTGCCAGTTCAACAGGAACAGCATTGCCAACCATTTTATAACCAGTTTCTATTTTGTCATATAAGAAAATGTAATTATCAGGAAAAGTCTGTATTCTAGCACATTCTCTTACACTCAATCGTCTATAAAGATGTTCTTGACCTTCAACGAATGAGAACATATCAGTTCCTATTTTAACCATTTTAGGTGCTTGTGGATGTAAAGGAGTTTGTCTGGCTGTGGCTAAAATAGTAAAACTTGTTTCATCCCAACTTCTAACTCTGTTTCTTGATAAAAACATACTACTAAAACCACCAGTCATATATTCATGATTTGGTAAATCAGCGTGAATATTAGTTTGTCCATTTTTTGTGGCTAATGGTTCTGGCATATCCTTTAATGTGTCTTTTAATAGAACTCTTGGAGACATACTTGGTCTTGTAAACGTTTTATTTAAATCTTTTCTATAACCAACAAATATTAATCTTTCACGATCTTGTGGAACACCATAATCACTCGCTTTATATAAATGTGCATCAACATTATAACCAGCAGCATCAAAGGCTGTTAAAAAGGCTTCTAATTCATGTTTATGACGTTCTGATAATAAACCCGAAACATTCTCTGCGACAAAGAACAATGGTTTCTTAGCAACAAGAACTCGAATGTAATCCCAAAAGAGTTGTCCTCTTGGATCGGCTGTTCCTTTTTTAGCTCCTGCTTCTGAAAAGCTCTGGCATGGTGGTCCACCAATCATGCCTATACATTCGGGAATAATATGTTCATCGATATTGGCGATAGAATTTTGGTTTAATTCTGTTAAAGGAAAATTTAATTTATGGGTAGCCCAAATAGTTTTGTCATATTCGTTTGCCCACAATAGATTAAACCCTGCTCTTTGAAATCCTAAGTCTAATCCACCGCCACCTGAAAATAGAGAAATGATTCCTGTTTTATTAACTGTATTCATTGATATTCCTGTTTATATTATATTTTAATCTATTCACATATTACAAATATACAGAATATCAAATAGATGTTTCTTTCTTATATCCCAAAATTTTTAATTTGTCATTTTCAAAAAATACATAAACGTCAGTTTTATCTAATTCAAATTCTAAATACCTTGAATTAGAAATAATAACTATTGAAGATAACGTATCTAATAATTCATTTATATTCACATTAATTCTATCTAAACTTTTCTTAAATTCATAATTAAACATATTCCTTTGTCTTAAAGAGACAAAAGAATGAGGATGAGTGTTCTTCAAAGTAAATTTGCCACCATCCTGTTTGAAATAATCAGAATAGTTCTCGCCTTTTAAGCGCTTTTCTATTTTAAGCATTTCTTTTTCATATAGTTCGGGATATTTATCTTGAAATAATTTAGCTATTTCAGGATCAGAAGCTAAAGTAGATAAGGCATCAATTGACTCTGCATTACTTTCTTTTTTATAGGCTTCTTCGTTTTCATAGTCTTTGCGTGTGTTATAGCAAAGAGGATCTAATGATGGATCATAACTTATGACGTTTTTGACTTTTCCGTTATTATCTCTTAATACAAAAATATTAGATTTAGGGAAAAGATAATCATCAGGATATCCCTTATCACTTAACTTTATTTTTGCATCTGTTGGGAAAGCTTCAAAAGGAGTATATTTTGTTAAAGGAGTTGAATTCAAGTGGATACTGGATATAGTTTTCCCGCCTTTAATTTCAAAGCTCTCGTTACCTCTTACTCCATCAATATGATTAGAATTTCCTAACTCTCCAACCCAATCAGCTTTTAAATATAATGTGATTATATTTTCTGTTCCATTTTCGTTATTGGTTGGCAAATGAGTTCCTTTTACTCTTGCAGAGCAAGAAGTATGATTAAATACTCCTTCATTGAACTCTTTTGATAACAAAGTTTGTGCTATATTCATTTAATCCCTTTATAAATAACCTCCATATAATTTATATTATTTTAGATAAATGTCAAATATTGAATTATCACTTTTAATTATTATAAAGTAACCTAACGTTCATTGACTAAAAAGCTAATATATGTAATAATCATTTTTCATAAAAATGGAGTGAAAAACTTTGTCTTCTATTACTGCCACTTACGATATGAGTCAACATGACTTGAAAGAAATTAAAAAAGAAATTGAAAACAAAATTATTGATGGAATCAAGTCTGTTACTGATTTTTTTAATTCTAATTTTGAAATCTATAATTATTGTAATCAAGAACAACTTTTTGTACTCCTTGGAATTACATTCGAATATAGGTTTGAAGATAATGAAATTTATATTGATAAATATGTGAATTCTGACTCGGAAATTAAAACTGATAAGATAAAATCGGGATTTGCGATATTCGAAAAAATGCAAGAATCATTTACCATAGTATTTGATTCAGAGCATAATATAGAGAGAGTTGATGTTGTTTGTGTATCAGTATCTGATAATATACTTGTTTCATTAATGCTAAATGAAAAAATAAAATTATATTCCTATGCTTATATGGAAATGGGAAATACAGAAATTTTTAAAGATGAAAATACATTCTTATCTACAAAAGAAGAAATTGAATTCATTACACTTAAAAAGGCATGTAAAAAAAATAAGGAAATTTATAATCTTCTTCCTGAACTGTATATAGACACAGTATGTGATTATTCGAGTGAAGAGTTTAATGATAGGCTAAACTACTGCAAAATTTTAATGTATTAAGAGGCTAGAATGGAATACCAATATTTTATAGGTGAAAAGATTTTTTCTATATCGAATGAATATGAAATAGAAAAAGAAATATATGATGAAATACTCAATAAAATCAAAATGCAGTTCGCAGAATATTATTTAGTATTTATTGAAAAATTTGCAAAAAAAATTAACAATTTACTTTCTATTGAAGAAATTAATGAAATAAGAAAGACTTTGTTAAATAATTTTGAATTGAAATTAAATATTGTTGAAGGTAGATGGGGAATTATTTATAAAGAGAAATTTGGTTCAATAACTATTAAACAACTGACTATCTTTAATAACATCCCTAATAATGATAATTATAATAGGAAAACATCAACACTGGATTTTTGTTTCGATATGTATAACCCAACAGGAGTATGGTGCCGAGATTTAATAAATTTTAAAGCAGTTAAAATGTTTTTTGATTATAATTATGAATTAGCTGAAATTTTTTATCTTGATACTCAATACAATAATAAAGGTTCAAATTTGTCTTATGCGGATGAGGGATTTAAATTCCAGCATAGACACATTAAAAATATAGAAGAAATTAAAGTTTTATTACCCGAATTATTTGTGATTGGTGTGTATGATTTTACATCAGAAGATTTTAATGAGCGATATGAATATTATAATTTAATAAAATATTAGCCTTAACTATCTGATTTTATTTATTATATGTTATAATTCCAGCAAACAATGAGGATAATTATGACTCCAAAAATAAAATTACTAGCAGTAGGCGGAATAATGCTTTCTGCATTATTAATGCAAACAGGTTGTTCTTCTCAAAAACCAGAACCAACTGCAGAAGAAATACAATATCAAAAAATAAATGAAGCAAGATTGACAGCAGCAGAAGATGCAGCGGCAAGAGCACAAGCTAGAGCAGATGAGGCTTATAGAAAAGCAGATGAGACAGCACTAGGCGTAAGTAGAATTAAAGAATTCAAAAGTAAATAAACTAAAAGCCCTGATGGGCTTTTTATTCAATGTATACAAATGTTGTCAAAAACAATATTGAATGTTTACATGAAATAGTCGCTTCATATTCTGCATACCAAATTTCGCCATTCTTATCTAAAAACACAGTGTAAATGCCGTCCTTTTTGTCTAATACATATTCTTCAATTCAATCATTCAGAGTTGTAGCTCTATTAAAGCAAAAACAGCCTCTATCATATTGATTAATATAGCACCATGCTTTTTTCATGTACAATTACCTAATCAATTTTATCACGCATTATATAGTAAATAAAAGCAATAAAAAAGCCTTCAAAAATGAAGGCTTCTTGCTTGTAATTCTATTAAGAAGTTGCTTTATCAACTACGTCTTTTTGTTTTGGTTTTAAGATGTCCTTAATTTCTTGCGAAACAGCATCTTTATGTGCTTTCAAAACACTTTTAATTTCATCTTTTTGCTCTTTAGTGACTTTCAAATCTGCACATGTACTGTGATATAAAGAATCTTTAATATCTTTGAATTTTTTATCGTAGTGATCGCTGTTGTCTTGGTATTTTTTGTAAGCGATTACTGCTGGAACTACTGCTGCTGCTAAAACTGCTAATTTTGATAAACTCATATTTGCACCATTTTTGTTGGTTATGGGGTTAATTATAACATGTAAAATTAAAAAAACAATTATTTAGGTCTCTTTTCGAATAGTTCTTTATTAATATATATAAAATATTCATTTTTTTTGTTTTTTATATTTTTAGAAATATCTTTATTATATATGCTTTTTTCTAATATTTTATTAATTATGATTTTATCATTTCTATTTACTACAATAAAACCCATTTTTTGAAAAAAAGTATATCGTGCTTTATTATTGTCATCTAATGCCTTATTTGGTTTTTCCATGTAATAGTAAACTTGATTTGAATCAGCCATTGCTGAAAATATTTCAGTTTTTGGTTTGGCACTAAAAATATCATTTAATGTCTCCATTAAAAAAGTTTTATTTAATTTAATTTCTTTTGATTTCTTTCCATTTACACTTAAAATTTTACCATTATCCATATTTTCCAAATAATCCCAGTAGAAAAACCCATAAGTTAAATCACTAAAATCACCTTTTTTACGTACTATATAACAAAGCATGTCTTTTTTTTCTAGTTTACATATATTACATATTTCTTTATTTTTATAATTTTTATATAAATTAAAATCAATTTCAGAATTGTCATATTTATATATAAATTTATTTTTGATTTTATATCTGACTATTAAATGTCCGTATTTTGTGGACTGATATATGTTTTTATTTTTTTTACAATCGTTGTGGCAAGATTCTTTCATATTGTATTTGTATTATTTATCTAACATTGTAATTGATGATTACAATTTTATGTGTTATTATTCAATAAAATAATTAGTTAATTATGTATCAAATAAAATATTTACTTAAAGAGGAAATTGATTGCACACTAGTCTATTTCTCGGAATCAACACAAAAAGAAATATCCCGTTTAGTTGCAATCAATTCAATTATGTATGATAGACTTGAAAATGCATATTTAATAGGATATGGAAAGGTGAAAATATCGGCAAAGAAAATATTATTTTTAGAAAAAGAAAATGAAATAATAGTTAATCAGGAAAATATAAACATATGGATTAATGAAATTATAAAAAATACGACTATTGAAGATTCTTTTGTACCTCAAAATATTACAAAATTGAATTTTTCAAGTAACTGGGTTAAAGATAAAATATTGGTTCTGACAGGTGATAGATCAGATGAATGGTATTTACATACAGAAAAAGAAAAAAAATATGGTCAAATAATTAAAGATTTAGGGGGTGTATTAAGAGGGGAAATCAGTGCAAAAACAAATATTCTAATTATTTTTGATGAATACTGTGAACATCATGAAAAGTATAAAACAGCCATGAGAATGGGATTACATATTGTAAATTTAGAAGAGTTACTTAAAATAAAAGACAAATACTAATTCTATATAAAATATTTATTTTACTTTTTCTCTTAATAATATATAGTTAGTAATTATCAGAGGTTTTTATGAAAAAATTATTATTAACAATTGCCCCAATATTATCATTAGTTCCAGTATTGGCTCATGCAGAAATGAATCATTCCATGCATATGCAACCGCCTAAAATAGCTTCTAATCCATATAATAAAGAATATGATGCAATCAATATGAGAATGCATAAAGACATGAGTATTAGATATTCAGGAAATCCTGATGTTGATTTTGTAAAAGGAATGATAGCTCATCATCAAGGAGCCGTTGATATGGCTAAAGTTCAATTAGAGTATGGAAAAGATCCAGAAATGAGAAAATTAGCTGAAAATATTATATCTTCACAGGAAGTTGAAATAAAAGAAATGAAAGATTGGTTATCAAAACAAAAATAAGCTTCTTACGAAGCTTTTTTTATTAAAATTGATAATTTAAATAATTCGACAATAAAATATCTTTTTCGATTATTCTATCTGTATCATCAATATTAAATTCGTTTTTAATATATGGCAATCCAATCGAACGACATTGTTTAATAAAATTAACTTTAAAAGGTTTAAGTGTACCAGATGACATATTATCAATAAAGTTAACAAAAGAATCTCCAATAACAGATATTGTGGCTTCACTATCAACTTGTAATATTAATATTTTGTTGCATTCATATGAATAGTAAGATAAATACCAAAACTCACCATCAGTCGCAAATAATGTAGAATTATCTAGTATACTATTATGCATTAAACTATATAAACCATAAGAACCTGTTATTGTATCTACATACATATCATCTAATTCGTCTTTACAATCTGGTGGGCAATATGAAATTCCTGAATGTTCAAAAAATGCATTCAAGAAATTTATGTAATCAGGATTTGAAAGTTGGTTAACTATACTCAATTAAATAGACTCCTTTTTGGAATAATTATACCACTAATTTCCATATCAGAACCGTCTGATTTTGAAATGCAAACTCTAAAAACATTCAAAGAATGTATATGCTCATCATAATATAATTCATATTCGGGCGTTTCATTTTTATATTTATTTAAAATAAAAATTTCATTATCAATATGAGAAAAGATATTTTCTTTTAAATATGAACAAATATCTAATTGATGATGTAAATACATAAAACCAAGAACAAAATACGTATTTGTATCATTATCAAAAAGTAAATGATTAGATTCTGTATATAAATCATTCCGTTTTTGAATCTGTGGAATAAAATTTTCTGCGGGTATTTCAATTTTATCCATTTCTAACTTAACATCTTGAAATTTTTTAAATTCTTCTTCAATGAATACATAAAGATTTAATTTTTTAAGCTTTTCTCTATTTTCTAAATAATATTGATCATATCCATGAATGCTTATCTCACAATATTCATTATCGTCTTCTTTAAGCTTTATCGCTTTCCTTAAAGCATCCTCAACTTCCCACATATAGTCTTTATCCATGATTCCTGAATTAAATATCATTTTTCACCTTTTTTGATATTTTATCAAAACTAAAATCATATCTAACAAAAAAACCTCACGAAGAGGCTTTTGGTCAAGTTTTATAGTTATTGAAATAACTAGACTTATGGAGCGGAAAACGAGACTCGAACTCGCGACATTAACCTTGGCAAGGTTACGCTCTACCAACTGAGCTATTTCCGCATATTACAGCTATTGGTGCGGGTGGCGGGACTCGAACCCGCAACATTTGGGTGGAAGCCAAAGATGTTGCCAATTACACTACACACGCATTTCTGGAGCGGAAAACGAGACTCGAACTCGCGACATCAACCTTGGCAAGGTCGTGCTCTACCAACTGAGCTATTTCCGCATATTACATTTTGGAGCGCAGTACCGGATTTGAACCGATGTGGGATTTTCGTCCAACGGATTTGCAATCCGTCGCATTCAACCAGACTCTGCCAACTGCGCATAATTTTATTTGGAGTATTTTGTGGACTCGAACCACATTTCTTTCTGGCTGGAAAGCGTATTACCAATTATACGATCAATACATTTAATGGAGCGGATTACGGGACTCGAACCCGTATCTCTAGCATGGCAAGCTAGGGCGCAACCTTTACACCAAATCCGCATTACTTTACTACTTGGAGCGGGTAGGGAGAATCGAACTCCACTCAGTACAGCTTGGAAGGCTGACGTTTCACCTTGAAATTACCCGCATAAATTGGAGGCTAATGAGGGAATCGAACCCCCTTACTCGGATTTGCAATCCGGTGCATGACCATTCTGCCAATTAGCCTTAACATATATCTGGAGTTGGAACGCAGAATCGAACTGCATACTGACTATACCTGCGCCGCAAATATAATTCTTATTGATTCGTACCAGAAGCCTACTGGACTCTTCCAACATTTGGAGCGGAAAACGAGACTCGAACTCGCGACATCAACCTTGGCAAGGTTGCGCTCTACCAACTGAGCTATTTCCGCAAAACTTATTTAAAAGTTGTTTTGTTTCTATGTACCTATATTAACCATTTCGTTTATCATTGTCAAGCGTTTTTTGCATTTATTTTTAAAAAATATTCAATTAAATCAATGACTTATGTAAAATAAAGGTGTAGAAGTACCTACTTATTTTAAGCATAAAAAAACCTCGTTGCCGAAGCCCCAAGGTCTGTATTATGAACTTTGAGGCTCATCGCCTCAATAAAATTTAGGCGATATAATGTCTACGACCACAGCCGCATCCACCAAAGCCTCCAACAAATTTATTTAGTACGTTCATAATTTTTATATCCTATTTTTGCTTATTATATCTTATTGAAAAAAATATATCAACTGTTTTCAACAATCTAAACAAAAAATATCTATTGGTGTTATTATTTTATTAAACTCTTCTAACTATTATGAATACAAAAATAACTAGCTTACTATTTTTAACAACACTATCTATAACATCATTATCCGAAGCAACAAGTGGCAGGACCAATTCAAGTGGATGCCATAATTCAAAATCAGTAGGTTATCATTGTCATGGAATACCAGAATCACGTTCATCAAATACTTACAATTCAAATTCTACAAATGTTAGTGTTACGCAATCCAATAATATTAAACCTATTACAGGCGGCTTAGGTATTGAATTCAGTGAAAACATTGAAAAAGATAACTTTAAACTATTAGAGGGAAGCTTTTATAGTTTTATTCCCGAAAAAAATTACAGAAATTTCACATCGTACATGGTGGATGTTACAAAAATGTCTAAAAATATTTATAGAATAGCAGGAGGTTTTAGCACTACTGATCTATTATATTGTGAGAAAGAATTAAATAGTATTAAAAATACTATAATAAATGAACATGGAAACCCTTTAAAAATTATTAATCCAAATGAAAAAGCTTATGCACTTGAATATCAAAATATAAATATTGATCTTACTTGTTCAAATGACAGACTCACTCTTATGTACACCAACAAGAAACTTAATCAAGAGTATCAAAGCGAGCAAAATTTTTATTAATTCTTTAATTTCAAAACAAAATATTCATCAGAAGGAATCAAACTCTTGTTGTTTTTAAGTCCTTGTACATAAATCAAAGTATTTGCATGATTGATAAGACCAGATAAACGTATGTAACTAGAAAGATTTAATGAGATTCCATTTTTTAATGAGTCTTCAAGTTTCTGAGATAAAGGTTTAACGTATTGATTGTTTCCTTTTAATAGGGTTTTCTTGTAATCAATATTATCTTGAACTTTTAATCCATCAATTAATATAAACAAAAATGCATGTTCTGACTCAAATTTCCTAGAGGCTAAATACGCTTTGTATGATCGTTCTAGATTAGGATCTAATTTTACTTGTGATAGAATATCTGCTCTAGAAGCTGTTGTTTTATATGTTTGGGCTAATGATAATGTCAGATTTTTCTCTCCTTTACTTAATAGTTTATTGGCTGTTTTTACTTCTGATCGCAAGCTTGTATAGTCTCTAAGTAAAGAATCTATTGCTTTTACATCAAATTGAATATCAGTTGAATTATTTAATAAATTTTTAACAGTTGATTTCTTAATAATTATTTTTTTCTTATCAACATTCATTGCTAAATAATTAATTTCTTGATTCTGTATATTTAATAATGACGAATTTTTAGCATTTAATAAAAACCGTATATACTCTAAACCGTCAAAAGGTAGATAAACACCAGCAGAAGATTTTTTATTTAAAGGAATACTTCTAAACAACTCAATCATGTCTATAATTTCATTGCCTTTTGTTTTATCAAAATTTAATTCTTTTATAAGGTAAATTGCTGCGCTTAAATCGGCTAGGACTTCTTTTTGTCGCAATGATATATCCGTTAGTATTTGATAATCTTGAACATGTGCCATTTCATGAGCTAAAGTATATTGAATAATCAAATTTCTTTTTTCTTCATCATTAAAACTCTTTAAAGTTGAACTCAATAATTCTGAAAAGCGATCAATTTGTTTATCTGAATAATTAATAATATTATGACGATAATCGTTATTTGAATATAGCCAACTTTTGAAGTTATAGTTTTCTCGTATATAAAAAGTTTGTTTATCTAGGTAATCACTTTTATAGTTATTAAATATTAAATCTTTTATTGGCTTGTCATAAGATTCAAAATTTATTTTATTATAAGATGTCTTATTTGTAACAATAATATTGGTAATAGTATTGTCATATATGTTTTTATAGTATTGGACACTACTGCTATCTTTATATTTGTAAAAATTTTCCATATTAAAGTCTAAAGCATTATTTAAATTAATACTTTTATTCTTTTTTATCTCTACAAAATAATCCTTATGATTTGAAAAATTAGTTGTAGTGTACCAATCATAACGATAAGGAGCTTCAATGATATTGGTATCATAATGCTTCTGTAAGTAATAAGGAAGTTCTAAATATATGATAGTGCTACAAAAAACAAAAACAGATGAAAGAATAAGGATTTTTGTTCTTCTATAATGACTAAACATGGACATTGATGGTATTTCTCGTGGATGTGATGCGTATATAATAGCCAATTTTAAATAAATGTCAATGCACAGAAAATGGAAATAAAAAATCCCCTAGGAAGGAGATTTAATTATTAATTTAAATTATGTGAATTTAAAACCACTGTTTTTCTTTTTATCTGCATACTTTTCTTGCTCTTTTTCTAACGGTGTATTTAATGATTTTGAAAATACTTGATCATACAACGCATTCATTTTGTCTGCTTTTTCTTCAGTAACACCATTGGTTTTTGATGACTCATTGATGTCACGCATTAATGAACTAGTGTCAGATCTTAAAGATGAAGTGTTTTTACTCAAATCATTTGAAATATTACTTAATTTTTTATCTACATGTTTACTTCCAAGATGAGATCCAATAAATGCTGCCATAGAAGCATATCCTACAAACACAGATGTCATCAAAGGAGTGGTTAAGTCAACATTTATTATGCCATCATTCACGTTGGCTCCATATACCATAGTAGCACCAACACCAACAAGGGCTGCAATTGCTCCTGCTGCAGAAGAATTTTTAACTTTTTCAAATCCTTTTTTAATTGTATTCCACATATCAGCTTTTGAACTTTTGGATTTTGCTGTATCTAAACGTTGACTTAATCGTTCCATATCTTGAAAATGTCTTTTATCAATTTCGTTTTCCATTTTTTTTTCTCTTTTTATATAGAATAATAATACCAAATTTGATTATTTAATATTACTTAGCATATCGAATAGTTAGTTTATTAAATTAACTATTGTTTTTATGCTCTCTTCTATGCCTTTCTTTTTCTCTTGGGGTTTCAAGATTCTTTGAGAAAACTTGTGTATACAAAGCATCAAAAGAACTATTGTCGCCATGAATATTAGAATCAATACTTTTTATAGAACGCAATTTCAAATCATTTTCCATTAATTCTTGAATCTTGTCTCTTTCTTTTACTATATCTTGTGATATAAAACCTGATTTTCTAAAAGCGTAATCGCCACCAAATCCACTTAATGCAATCCCTACTAAAGAAGCTGCTGCTACTGCGGTTGTTATACTAAGAGGAAGACTAGGATCAAAGCCAATGTTATTTACATCATGAGCATGGTTGACTGTTGCAACTGCTGCAATAAAAGAACCAATGGAAGCGACATAAGAAGATTTCTGCAAAATATCAAAACCTTTTTTTATAGAATCCCAAGTGCCTGCTTTATTGCTCTTTTTCGTTAATTCATCAATTCTGATACTTAGTTTGGTTAAATCTGTTTTGTATTCCTCTAGAAAATATATATTGTTTTCTTTCTCTTTTGGTATTTCTTTTGCTATCCTTTCACTCAAATGTATTACATTGGTTACATTCGTCATCCCTTGACTATCTTTACCTGCGAATGCATGCTTCATTTCTTTCTCGATACTTATACTATAATAGTATCAAATACAAAATAAATATAAAAAAAAGACCTTCGAAAAGGTCTTTTAAATATTAGTAAAGCATACCCAAATGGACAAGCTGTGCATACTGTTCATAATCATCTACATGCCAGCGACTGATAGCCATATGATCTACATAAGGCTTAATCATTTCTTTCATTAATAGAGTGTATGGATCTGTTCTTTCGGAAATATTCAACAGTTTGTTATTTTTATAAACATGAGCCAAATTATTGATTTCAAGTTTGTATATAGCATTGGTTAATTTGATGATTGCAATGTCTGCTTTTTTATCTTCATCATAAGTTAATTCCAATGTATAGTTTGTGCCGTAAAGAATTGTAAGCATAAACTCAATTTGACTTAAAATTTGAGGTTTAGCTTTAGAGTATACGAACATTGGTATTTCTAATTCAGAATAGAAATCTTTATTTTTATTAAAAACAGGAGACTTGTCGAAATCGTTTTCACTTTCATTCCAAACAAAAGAAAAAAGTTTTTCGTATGGACTATTACTGAATTGGGTCTTTAATGTCTTCAATGACGTTTTTGCAATAACCCAAACAACATCATCCTCTAATCTAAAATAAAGATTGTCTTTATGATTAGGATTTATCAATTTAGTAAAAGGCTCACAAACTGATATTTCATGTTTATTCGAAACGTTTTCAACTGTAAAACCATTTACTTCACTTTTTTCAGTTGAGAATTTAAATCCATTATTCAATAATTTACCTAAAAGAAAAGGAACAGCTTTTGCGCCCATATATTCTAATTTCAGTGAAGAGAAATCAGCATTTATACTTGATTTGTATTTAGGATTAATATTGGCTTCGACTGTACCAGAATTAATAGTTACGAAATACGTTGGAATGTTTTTAAATTTGAATTCAGGTGTTTCTGGCTCAATGGTATAACCGTTACCATTGGTAAAAATAATATCCTTTGTAACATATAATTCGGCTTCGTTTTCAGAAATAACTTTTAAACTAGTGCTATCTTTATATTCTTCTGAAACATGTTGAAGGATTAGATCCTGAATTTCTACTGAAAAATTATGCGATTTACTATTTTCTTCTATTATTTTCATTTTGGTTGGTTCACTCATATAATAATCCTTTTTAAAATATTCTTAAATAATAGACCTTAATTAAATTCTTGTCAAGGAAATATGTTAATTATTATATATTGAAGTAATAGAGTAATATGCTATATTATTTAGAATTCAAGGCGTTTGAGACCATTTAAATGTTGTAATTTTATACCAAATATCTTGAAATTTTAAATAAAATAAGCCTACTGGCTTGAAAAGCTATTCCTTGCAGTTAAAAGGTCAAATATCAAACATAATTTTGGGAACACACAAATGCCGTCTAAAAACATGAGTAAAAATTTTAAAAAAACTTTTCTGGCAATGGGAATAATCATAGCATTCTCTATTTCAGATACAACTTTTGCTGACAATCTTTCATCAGATCAGCTTTTGGAATTGGACCAATTCCTTCAAGATATAGATAAAGGTAAAGTAACATCATTACCAAGTGGTCCTACTGAAACATCTGCAACAAAACCCAGTGCAACTACACCACCACCTGTATCAACGCAAAATCCTGTAGTAGATAAAGAAGATGATAATCTACCTAATAACAAAATGGAGGCTGGTGCATTGCCTTCTGATAAGCAGGACGTAAAAGAAGACAAAACAGATGAAAAAGTAAACAATATAATTTCTAAAACAGAAAAACAAGAAAGTAAAAAAGATACATCTGCTGATAAAGATGCAATGATGCAGGTATTAATTAATCAAGATGAAAATAATTCAAATGTTGATAAAGTAGAGCCTTCTATAGTCAAGCATGATGCTAACGAAAATGATGTTAAAAATTATCTTAAAACAAAAGAAGAATTTAAAAACAAGATAGAAACTAGTACTAAATTCTCTGATTCCGATTTAGCCGAAGATATTGATTATGTAAAAGAAAAAGCTAAAATAATTGACGATGAAAGAAAAGCTAGAGAAGATGAACTTGCTAGATTAGCGGCAATCAAATATATAGTTAAATCAGAATCAATACCAGTTAATAACTATGTGTTTTCAATGTCATTTAATAGCAACAGATTTTTTAAAGAAATAACAGATAAATCAACAGCTAATTTTAAACAGTATCTACTTACTGCAAAACAAAAAGATGAAATAGCTCCTGAAAGCTTGCCTAAAAATGATTACATAAAGGGTTATAAAAATATAACTGACAAAGAAGTTAGTATTTCAGGGGAATCGCCTAAGATGTATGAAATGGGTGCAAAATATATAATTCAAATATTAGATTTTGATCTTGAAAACAATAGAATTAGAGTGAAAGTTGATGCTAACAATAATATTCAAATAGCTGAAACAATTTCAACTCAAAATAAGCCTGAAACACTAGAAGAAAAACATTACAAAGTTTTACAGAACCGCTCTGCTTCCGAAACATTCTGGATTACAAATAGTAAAAAAGCATCCAAAGTGATTTCTTTAGGAGATGGGCAGGAGTTAATTGTTAAAATTGACAACATAACAAAGACAAATGAAACCATTGAATATAAAGTAATTGATCCAACAAATGGAAAAACAGCAGAAAATGTTCCAGCAGTAGAAGTTAAAACTCCTGAACAAATGAAAGCAGAAGAAGCTCAAAAAGCTAAAGAAAAGGAGGCTTCTGATAAAGCGGAAAAAGAAAAACAAGAGAAGGAAAAAGGTTTCTTCGGTAAATTCTTCTAATTTTTAAAACACCTCCGGGTGTTTTTTTATTATATAAATTCTATTTTTTGATATAATAGGATAAAACGAGAATAATATGAAAAGAGAGGCTTTACAAAAAGCGGTACAAGATGTATTGCAACCTTTTACTGTGCATTTACATAGAAATAATCCTGTTGGCAGCTTACATGACGCTCTAGAGCAAAAGGCAAAAGAATTTAGTTTTAAAGTTGATTTGACTTATCCTATACAACACATTAATTATGGAGAAACAAATAAAAGAGTTTTTGATATAACTAATGAAAATGATGAAAGTTTACTGCATGTGCATACAAGTACATATAGAGGGAATCAATCTGGAAGTTATGAAGTAACTGCCTATACAAGTCCTCCTGAAAAACCAGCCAAGAAGAATAAAATAACATATAAATAAAGGAGCCTAGGCTCCTTTATTTATATGTTATTTTTGTTTCAGTGTTAATTTTAGGTTTTACTTTTTTCTTAAAACCTTTTTGAAAATCATTTTTCTTGATTTCAATCAAACCTAGTTTTTCAAAATCTTTTTTATCTTGTGTTTTAACAATATTAAAGAAAACATCATATTTATATGTATTTCCTCTTTGTGTATAAAAATTATAGGCTTTAACGACTTTCCAACCTTCTTTAAAAAGTTTTACAATTTTTTCTATAAAATCTGTTTGTTCTCTTACGAGTAATGTATTAAACAATACTTCTGAGAGGTTATTTTTAGATTGTAAATCAGTTTTTATTCCATGCAAAAGATCATCAAAGATCTGTACTTGATTTTTACTGGCTAAAAATCCTTCTTGTATTAATTTTGTACGATGTGATTTTACAGCCAAAGAATAAGGTAGCGTCTTGCCATCCACTAATGAATTTATTAATTCTTTTTTTTGAATTTCCGTCAAAACAGATACTTTTTTATTTTCCATGACTTGCATCCTTAATAAATAGAAGTGACTATATTACTTTATAAATAAGTCAGTGTCAAGAAAGATTTTAAAGTATTATAATGTCATCTACGTTTAGAGTTTACATTGCAATTAAAAGTTTCATTTAACCAATCAATATTAAGAGTCCACTCTTTCTTAGATCGTTTTTCATATGTATCAAAGCTTTTTTGAATATATTTGATAGAGCGTTCATAGGACATTTCATTAACTTTCATAAAATGATTCAATGCTTTTTCTGCCTGACCATTTATAGATGCCAAACCAAAATGTTTAACTTGATGGCAATCTGGACATAATGCAATAGTTCTTATTAAGGTTTGGATTTTATTTTTATCATCATAACTCCATACCTCATGACATTCAACAGGCCATTTTGGTCCTACACCACTGCATATTTCACAGCAATTACCAGCTAATTTAGCAGTGTGTTTTTTTACAACGTTCCACTCATCTGCTGATAAGTGATCTCTTAAATTAGAACACCAACAAGTTGATGGAACAAGTTCAATCGTTAATTTCAAAATGTATACCTCATTTTAATTTAAATATATAGTATCAGTTTTTAAAACAATTATTTGAAAAAATAAGCCCATAAAGGTATATTGTTGTAAATTGAAAGGGTTTAAAGAAAGATGAAAATAAATTCAAATGTTTTAAATGCCGCAATTATACTTTTTATTGAAGGCTTAGTTAGCTTATCTTATCAAATGCTTTATATAAGACAAATAGGTCCAATTGTAGGCAACAGTGTAGATGTGATTTCTTGGATAATAGGAATATTTCTTATAGCATTAGCAATTGGTTATAAAAAAGGTGGAGACTTTCAAGGCGACTTTAATTCGAAAATATTATCTAATATATTAAAAGCAGCGTTATTTGCGAGTATTGGATTATCATACGTTTTTTTAAATATTTATTTCTCTTATGTTGGTAAAATAACTGGATACTATTTGGCTATGATAGGTTACTGTTTAATAATTGTAGCTCCAGCTACTTATTATCTTGGACAAACATTACCATTAATGACTAATAGAAATATAGGTAACAATGTAAGCCAAATTAGTGGTAATATACTCTTTTTAAGTACAATTGGTTCTTTTTTGGGTGCGATTATAACAACTAATATATTTCTTAAATATTTTGGCGTTTCCATAACAATAGCACTAGCTACCATCCTATTATTATCATTATATTTTATTGTTCCGAATGGAATTAAAAGTAAAATTGGATTTGCTTCTGCAATGATTTTGATTTTTGTAAATGCTTTAAATATTATTTATGAAAAAACAAATTATGTAGGAACTAATCAATATGCTAATTATCAAGTAGATAAATATCAAAAAGTAGAAAACGGAAATAATATATTAAAAGTTTTCAGATCTAATAATTCTTATAGCTCAATGTTAGTAATGAATGATTTAAAAGATTCAGATTTTAGAACTATGGGTTATATAAAAGAAATATCAGATTTTTTATTAATAAAAAGAAAGTTTGAAGGTAAAGAGATTTTAGTAATTGGTGCTGGTGGGTTTGTTCTTTCTTATGGAGTATTGAACAATAAATTTACATTTGTAGATATAGATCCACAAATAGAAGAGATTGCAGAAGAAAGTTTTTTGAATAAAAAAATAAATGGAACTTTTATTCCTAAAGATGGAAGAGCTTATGTAAATGAAAATACCATAAAATATGATGCTGTTGTTTCTGATGCCTATTCGAGTTCGAAATCAATTCCAGAGTCTTTAACTACTATAGAATATTTTAGTAAACTTAAAGAAACAGTAAAAGAAAACGGTTGGGTTATTTTTAATATAATTCAATCTCCTGATTTCGCTGATGAATATTCCCGTAATATTAAATCAACAATAGATAGTGTTTTCCCATATTGTTTTACTAAGGTAACAGATGCCAGTAATGAAATAACAAATGTAATTTATTTTTGTAATGCACGAAAAGAAGAAAGAAAAATATATACGGATGATTTGAATAATTCGAATTCAGATTATTATAAAAACAGTATAAAATCAGAGGTGTTAAAATAATGTTTAATTGGCTTTATAAAAAACCTATTTTATTAAAAATAGAACATAAGAAATTCAAAAGCTTAAAAATACTTCGAATGGTTAAGACGTTTGATGGTTTAATTGATTCATTAAATATAATGAAAGAATTTCCTTATTTATATGATGGAAACTGGAATATTATTAATACTTTTCCTAGTGAATCATTAACAATAGAGAATATTGTATCCATACATAATACAAATCCTTTAAATACAGTTGTAGAATTTGAAGTTATAGAAAATAAAATACAAGAAAGTAATTTTGTTTTAAAAGAAAGACAAAAGATCTTCCTCAATGAATATTTAAAAGATTATAAAAATACTATTACAATTGAAGAATTTATTTCTAAAAAAAATGAAGATCACATATTAGAAATTTTAGAAAGTGATAAAACTGATGAGGAATTGGAAGATGAATTTGGTGAATTAGTTAATGCTGAAACTTTTTTTCAAAACAAAATAAATGAACAACAAATTACAGGTCATGCACTATTTTTATACGATGAAGAACAAAGAGATATCAATTTGTATCAATTCCATACATTTAATGAATTTTATGAAAATCTAAAGAAAGTGTTAACTGTTTATCCAACAGAATATCTCAGATATAGTGTTTCTGATGAATTGTTAACGCTTGAAGAGTATGTCATGTTTTTGAAACTTTTTGGACCGTTTACAAATATTGAAAGATGCGCCACAATAGAAGAATTAAATGAATGGATAATGAAAGGTAGATTTCTTTTAACAGTAGAAGAAGCTTTTAAAAATTCTGATGCCAATAGTGTATAATTTTAATAAGATAATAAAATACGGCAAAAATATGAATTTAACAAATGCAACAAAGGATGTATTTGATAAAGCTTTTGAGTTTAATCAATCAAATAACAATGAAGAACAAGGATTTTTATCCAAAGGTTTAGGTGTGGCAGCACAAACAGCTTGGGATACAGTAAAAACTAAAGTAGGTTCAGAAGCACTTAATTTAGTAGGAGTTGGTAACGGTGCCGCAACATGGGGAGAATCTTTTGCAGCAGCAGGAACGGCAAATGCATATGAAGCAATGACAGGAAGCGAAATGGGATTTATGTCCAAAATGGCATTGACACAAGGCGTAGCTTATGGATTACATAAATTTAATGATGGTGATGGAAGTATGTTGAAAAACTTAGGTATGGGTGGCTTAGCTGCTGGTGGATTGGCAGCAGGTACTTCAATGCTTTCAAATATGAATTCCGGTCAAGGTTTAACTAATGCGTTTGATCAGTTATTTGAAAAAATAGGAGAATATGCTGATAAATTTTTAGGTGAAGGAAATATAGTTAGTAAAACATTAGATAATTTAGGATTAGATAAGCATAGTGCAAAATCAGAAAATAAATTAGGCATATCTGATTCTCAATCAAGTTTCTTCGATAAGTTCGATCAAGATTCAAAACTTAAAGACTTTATAAATGGACCGAAAGATGGTGCTGAAAACGATAAAAAAAGAGGTCTTACAAATAATTTGCCTAGTTTAACATACGGCGGTTAAAAAAATATGCACTAAAGCCCTTTTGAGAAGGGCTTTTTTGTTATCTTTTAAATAATGCACAATTAATTTAAAAGGTTTGGAAATAAATGTTTAAGAAAAATATACTGGCTTTATCATTGTCGATAGCCATGGCAAGTTCATATACAGCAAATGCTGTTGAATTGACTCAATTGCCATTATCACCAGAAGCTCAACAAGAAATCACTAAATACAGTGCTATCATTGCTCAATTGAAGGTTCAATTGAAAAATAAAGAAGAGTATAATATTGTTTTGCAAAGTAAGCTAAATACTGCAATAGAGCTTGTAAAAAAATTAGAACCTGAAAAAGTAACTCCTAAACAAATAGTTCATTTAAATGATTTAATATTAACACTTACTCAAACAACGCAAGAAAACGCTATTAATAATAAAGATTTTGACAAAAAAATACAAAAATTAGAACAGTTTCTAAATTTATATAAAGAAAATCAACTCAAAGGTATAAAAACTGTTTCCCCTAATATACAGCCTGACAATATGCCTAACATACTGCCTGATTCGATTACTAAAGCGAATATTGCATCGGCTAATGCTGTAAATAATGATGTTATTGACGCAAATAAAAAACTTGCAGAACAAAATGAAAAAATAAAAAAAGAGCAAGAAATCAAAAATAAAAAAGAAAATGACACAATAAGTAACGATGTAATAGAAGCCAATAAAGCTTTAGCCAAGAAAAATGAAGAATTGCGAATTGAACAAGATAAAAAGAACTCTGTAAAAACGCCTGAAAAAATTTCATTTGAAGACTCTTCCACTAAATCAATAAATAATATTGAAAAACCTCCTATTGATGTGAAAAAAGACGTAATGCCTTCGACTAAAACTATAAAACCAGTCAATGTTCCTGTTGAAGAAAAAACTTTTATGCAAACATTTGAGGAAAAAATAGAGAATACTGCTATTTGGTTCAAGGAACTGTTTGGAATGGAAGACAGCATTAATAAAGATCAGCCGCCTGTAATATCTGCTCCTAGTCAAATAGAAATGCAAATGAAAAAGGATAAATTAGCTGAAATTCTAAAAGAAAAACAAATAGCCAAAGAAAAAGAAGAAAAAGCACAAAAAGAATTAGAAGAAAAAAATAAAGACATTATTAAAATAGATGAAACACCAGTGCATTTAGAAGATAAAGTCATTAAAGAAGAGAATGTGACGCCTATAAACTTAAATCCTGAATTAGAAACCGAAGCATCTGAAATAAATGATACTGACAAAAATATTGCACAAGAATCCTCAATATCTGAGTTAAATGTTGAAGCGAATCCTGAATTACAAGTAAAAGGTGCAAAAACATCTGTTAAAAGTGAAGAATCACCAGAATTAAAAAAAGAAGTTGACCCAGTTTTGCAAGAAGAATCAGTATTGAATAATAATGAAACAGAGAAGTTCATTAAAGAAAATCAAGAAATATCTCCTGTCAAAGAAATTCCAATTCCAAATGTCAAAGATGAAGAACATGGTGACATGATAATACTTAAAGCACAAAAACCTGTGTCAGATTTGGAAGATAACATAAAAAAAGAAAATGCAGATTTGTCAGTTCCGTTGAAACAGCCTAAACTTTATTCTGTAAAAAAAGGCGATAATTTAACAAAAATAGTGAAAAATCATTTTAATACGCAAACAACACAAGATACAGTTGATAAAGTGCAAGAGTTAGCGTCTCTCAATGGAATAGAAACAAAGGACTTGATTCATATAGGAGATGTTATTCGAATATCGTAATACTAAATAAAATAAAAACGCCTTTGACAGGCGTTTTTTGCTTTTATTCTATATTCTACTTGTGCTATAATACAGCTAATTAAGATAAAAAAGGAACATTCAACATGGTCTCAAAAAATATAGCAGAATTTAGAAAAATTTTGAAAAAAGCTTTAATCCTTGAAGATAAGGAAATGGAAGTTTTTGATAAAATTCCTGATGAGCATTTAGACGAAATTTTTGTACACAATTTTCAAGGCGTTTTAGCATTGGCTGAAAGATTAATGCTCAATAGATACGACGAATCAGATCGTATTGATGGAGAGAAACTTGAAAAAGAAACGCAAAAAATTGCCAACTTGAAAAAGGCTGGCAGTATGATGACTAATGCGCTAAAAGAAAACCGTAATGTTTTGTTCATTACCGACAACGATAGTGATGGTTCATTGGCTCAGGCAGTATTAATAGAATACTTGAAAACTTTACCTAAAGATAAAAGAGACCTTATTCATATTGAATATGCGCAACCTATTGGTAAATCTCGTGGTTTCAACGTTGACTTGGTTGACCTTGCAGTAAACAGCAAAGGATGGAAAGACACAGAAGACTTCCTGATAATTACTGCGGATAACGGTATCAACTCAGTTATTGAACAAAAAGCAATTCAGAAAAAATATAAAAATTCTCAGCTTATTGTTACAGACCACCACTTGCCAGAACCTGATGAAGTTATTCAAGAAAATGAAAAAACTATTATTTTCAACCCTAAATACAAAACAACTGAATTCTATGAAAAATTCAACATTTCAGGTGCAAGTACATTAGGTGTTTTATTAAAAGAAGTTATTAAACAATCTACAACAGAATTAAATCTTGATCCTGAAAAAGATTACAAAACTGAAATTAATAACATTACTGAAATTTCAAAATGGGCTAACTTCTTAGACTATGTGAATACTCACATCAGTGATAAACCTGTTCGTCCTTATATTATTGAAAAAGCATTAAGCATTGCTCCTTTAATGAACGTAAACAACTCATTGAACAATATCATTACAAAACCTGTTCCAGATAAAACTTTTGAAGCAATTAAAGCAAATATTCCAGATTTAGATGACGACAAATTCCGTGCTGAAATTGAAAATATACAATTACTAAACATTACTGCTAAAAAACTTCTTAAAATTTATGCTGATAATAGTGATCCTGAAATTGTAAATAATTTTACAAAAAGAGATTTCTACAGACTTTACACTAATGAAATGGGTGGTTCTACTGGTGAAGCACTATTTAAAGATGATGCTGGTAGAAGAGAAGCATTGAATCTTAATGCTGCTGGTTGGATTAAACAATGGCGTGATGACGTTAAAGTTTATGGAAAAGACTTGGTAACTGCTAGAAAAGCAGATGTATTATCAGAAGGATATAAAATTGTAGAAGATGTGTTGAAAGATGACCGTTTCTTTATTACATTCGAAAATATGGATGTGTTTAAAGACGCCTTTAAGAAATTCAATAAAGCTAAAACAACTGAAAATAAAGCATATAAAGTAGAAGAATTTTCATTCTTGTCAACAGAAGACAAAAGAAAAGTTTTTGAAGCTCTAAAAATAAAAGATTTAGGTGAAGTGCTTGCTCATTATAAAAATGAACAATATATTGAACATAAAAATAATTATGAACAGAAAGCTATTGAAAACATAAATCCTAATTATGTTGAACAAATGCGTCCAATTATTTTCAACTTGTCAGCAATTGATAACAAAAATGATTTCTTAAATAAAATTAACGATTCAATGATTAACGTATACAAACAATTGCAAAAATCTGAAAAAGCATTACAGGTTGAGTTGAGAAAAGGAAAAATTCTTGCAAGTGAAAAATTGGAATTTAGTACAATTCGTTATCCAATTGATAAAGAAATTACTAAGTCTTTTAACCGTAAATTTTTGGGTAAAGCTTACAATGAAGAAAATAATGGTTTCTTATTAACTCTTGACCACCTAGGAAAAAATAAAGTTTCTGGTTCTTTCCGTTCAATCTATAGTATTAATGACATTTTTGAAGGCAAAGAAGAATTTGAAAATCTTTTGAATATTAAATTAACAAAAGCAGGTCACGCTACTGCTGCTGGTTTCTTTATTACTTCTCCTGATGTAATTACGCCTCAAACAATTTCAGAAGTAAATAAATTTATAAATTCTAGAATAGCAGATATTAGAAAAAATGACTTATCAGTTGGTCAGGATTACCTATTAACTGATTTTGCTGCAATTCCTGTAATTGACAAAATAAATAAAGCAGTAAAAGGTAACTTATCAAATCTTAAGAGTATAACTCCTGTTATAAAACTTAATGCTTCAACATATTTAACTAATACTAAAAATGCTGAACAAAAAAGCTTGCAAGGTTTGATTAAAGATAAACAATATGGTTATCTTTCTGTTAATTTGAATTTCCATGGTGATTCTATAATAATCCCGACTGAATTAGTAAGACAAATGGAAAGAAATAATTTCAAAGATTACTTAAAAATATCTTACCTTGATACTGGTGTATTTATGGGTACTCATGTTATTGAGGCTGACAAAGTAAGAAAAACTATTGATTTAAGAGCAGGTCGTACAGATCAATTAGAAATTTCTAAATATTATGAAGAAAATTTCAAAGGTGATCACGTTATTGAATTAACTCGTAAACAATTAACAGATATACCTTATTTCAAAAATAACACTTATGGTGAAAAAGAATTCAAACGTTTTGAAAATGCTGTAATTGCAATTCTTGATAAAACAAAAAATGATGTCTTTTCTGTAATCGATACTGAAGGTGTTGGTTTAGGTAAAGCACCTAAATGTGTAAACTTTGGTGCAACAGATTTTTATATAGACGAAAAGACTGGTTCTACTGTAGACAAAGATGCTTTTTATAACAATGCATTCCAGAATATTCGTGGTCGTCGTTATTTATTAAACGATGAACAAAGTAAAGAATTGGTTAAAATTGAAAGAGAGCAATATGAAGACTTACCATTTGAAGACAAAAAGAATGTATTAATACGTGCTGTTTTTAGTGATAAGAAAACTTCTTTTGAATATTTTGTTCATAACCCAAAAGACGAATCAACATTGAATAAGTTTGAGGAAGTCGATAACTTCAGTCTAGTTGGCGATAAAGTAATTTATAATAGACAAGTTAAAGCTACATTCTTGGCTTGGCTAATTAAAGATACTGACTTTAAATTGGCTCCTGAAATGATTAATCTTACTGGTTTAGATAACACTATGATTAATAAATATGGAGAGAAAACAGAAGTTGTGGACCAATTTTTAGTGGACCATTACAAAGGTAAAAAAGCTATTGTTCAAGCACACAACCTTCCTTATGACAAAGGTGTATTATCAGCTAACATGCCTCTTTATAATGCTTATGTTGAAAGTCAAACACAATCTGACTCTGCATTGTCATCTAGAAGATTTAAATTAGCCTATGATGAAACTCCTGTAACATCATTTGATAACGTGCAAGGTTTAGCTTCAACATTGTATTTCTATGATAGTCCACATTGTGATTACTCATTAAGTAATTTCTTGGATAAAAGAGAAAATGGTGTATATCCTGATAGAACGGGTAAAATATTGCTAAAAATAAGTGGTGATGCAGACGATAAAAAATTGTCTTTAATTGACAAGTCAAGTAATAACGAATTCTTGTTAACTGACCCTTACCATGAAATTATTGCAAATCGTACAAGTGGATCATTACCAAATACAGCAATAATATTCTGTACAAAAACTATCACTTGCCGAAACTATTCGTTCAATAGTATTATCAGACGAAGATTTCAATATTAAAAACGTTGATGTACCAGTTGAACTAAAAAATTATTCCAGTGAATTAAAGTTCTTTCAAGATGAATACCATTTTGATAGCAGTTTAAAAACAAACATTTACAACTTCCTAAAAACAGTTGGATTTGATTCTACATTAGATGCAAAAGATCTTGAAGAATTTGGTAAGTCTTTCTTGGAAGCAAATAAGAAGATTCAAGCAAAATTCAATGAGGGTTGGATTTATGAAAAAGTTCTTTTACTTAAAGAGCCAAATAACAGAAGAGAAGTAACAAATGACTTAGTTGAACAAGTTGCATATCAAACTGACTTGCCAGAGGCTAAAATAAGACAAGTGTTTGAGGATACTTTAAATTATAAAGAGCTTTTTGGTATTTCACATGCATTAGTGCATGAACAACATAACAATATAAAGTTTGAAGGCGATAAGCTTGCAGACACTATGTATGAATCTATATTAAGTGTTAAACGTTTGTTTGATAGAACTTATAATTCTTATTCTTTTGATATAACAGAAGGATTGCATTTATTCTTACAAACGAACATTAAAGAAGCTGAAATGCAATTTAATTTACGTGAAATAAAAGACCAAGACTTAGCTCTTGACTCTTTCAGCGTAAGACAAATGTTGACTTTTGGAAGAAAGAATAAAACGGATGCTATTAAGAGCATAAAAGACCACTTTAAAGATATAACTGTAAAACCAGTTAAGTTTAAGTTGGGCGGTGATATATTACCACCAGATACAGCGGTTTATGCACAACCCAAAAGAAATATGGATCAAAAAGAAATACAAGCTTTCGCTGATAAATTTGCTTTCATAATTGCAAACGAACAATTAAAAGTTTCTGCTGCAAGCAATGATAACTTATCTGCTCTTGAAGTAGAAAACTTTATGAAAATATTGGAATCTAATACTCCAAAAATATTGAAAATGAAAGAAGAAATATTAGAACATTTTGATAGCGTTGTTTTTAATAGAAAGGATGCTGAGTTGAAAAAGATCGCAGAAATATTGGAAGATGCTGGTAATGGAAAAGTAGCTGATATGACTAAAGTTAAAATAACTGTTGATGAATCTGATATAGTTATTTTTGAAAACTTATTAGAGAAATATGAAAAAGTTTACAAAAAAATAGGTAAGGGTTTTGATATGGAAGTTGCTATGGAAGTTCTATCTAGTCTTTCTTTAACTCAGTCAATGACAGATTATATCGATACACAGATAGAAAAACCAGAGCCAGTAAAAGAAGATATGACAAAAATTAGAAGTAAAAACTTCTTCCCTGATATCGATATATTCAGAAGAGAACCAATCGACTGGATGACTCGTTATCAACCAATGTTAATAAATGAACATTTAAAATCATTAACACTGGAAAATGCTGAACAAGAAAAAGAATTACGTCAAAGCATTGGTTATAAAATATAATTAATTAAAGCCCACATATGTGGGCTTTTTTAATAAGGTATAATTATATAAATATAAGAGAAGTAAAATGAATATTGTTAATAATGATTTCATAAATATAAGAGCTATCAAAAAAGATATTGAGCATATAAAAAAGGAAAGCAAAAATTCTCAATTATGGCAAAAATTACAAGACGGATTCGAATTGGTATCTAATGCTATGGAAAAAATAATACCAAGTGCAACTAAAATCACTGGTTATCCGTTTGCTGTTCTGGCAATTGTATCTCAAAATAATATTTTAGCTAATAATGAGCCTTTAAAACAATTGGTAGGTGATATGTCTGTTTCTCTAGGTATTACCGCTTTTGGTTCTTATGCAGTAATGCTATTGACTTCTAAAATTTATGAAGGAATAAAAAATAGAGTAAAAAACAAAAATTTTAATATAGATTATTTGTTACATAAGACACAGAGAAAATCTGTTGAGCTTGAGATTGAGTTAAATTTCAGACCAAATTCAAATGCCACAAAAGTGGCAAAAGAATTACTAACTAACCTTAACAAAACTCTTTTCTCTAAAGATAATGAGAAAAAACTAGAATTGGAAACTGAGTTTATGTTTGGGAATAAAAATAAACCTAAATTTAAAATGTAAAAAAAGGCATAAGAATGCCTTTTTTAAATCATAATAAGAATTTTACTTCTTAGCTTTTGATTTTTTTGCAGGTTTAACAGAAACTAAATCTTTAAGTTTCTTAGAAGTTCTGAAACTAATTGATTTCCTAGCTGGAACTTTAACAGATTCTCCTGTTTGTGGATTTCTAGCAGTACGCGCTTCTCTTTCTTTAGTCTTGAAACTACCAAAACCAAAAAGAACTGTTTCTTCACCGTTTTTCAAATGCAAAGCAATTTGATCTAATAAGGAATTAACAACAGCATCAACAACTTTTTTAGATTCGCCTGTTGCAGATGAAACTTCATCAATAAGAACCGTCTTATTAATTTTTGACATATATTACCCAATAATTATTTGTTTTATATCTATGATTGTACTATAAACTCTTTTAAAATAAGGAGTTAAGGCGAAATATTTTCATTTTTGTTTGTAAATAAAGGTTTTTTTAAGTATTTTAGACGAAATTCTTTTATTTTACATGAAGATGTGATACTATTGCATTCTTTTAACAAGGTGTTTCATAATGAATAAAAATAAAGAATTTAGTTATCTTTTTGATCTTAAATCAAAAGAAATGATGCATTTATATTATGCGTCAAAAAATAAACATGGACATATTATGGAAGATAGAGATGTTTTTATAAAAAATATTGTAATTCAAATTAAAGACTTTGTAAATGAATACGATTTTATTGTTTATCCACAAAGTAGTAATGATTTTGTAGAAAGCATCGTATTAGCTTTGAATAAAGAGAGTATTATAGTATACAAGAACAGCATAAAAGATATTTTAACTAAAATTGATGATCTCAACCTTCAAAAATCTGAAAAAAGTAGCCATTTAGAAAGAATTTTAAATATGGATGGTGCATTTAAAATAAACTCATTAAAAGCTACTCAAAGAAGGAAATATGAGAGTCTATTATTTAAAAAGACAAAAGTAATGGAAGGTAAAGGGATAATTATTGATGATAGCTGTTTTTCAGGAACAACTTTTAATGCGATAAAATTAGCAACTGGTGTAAATGATTGTCTGGCTATTTTTGCGAAATAAAAATATTTTTAATTATTTATCAAAAAAAATTTGACAAACTCTTTTAATAATCCAGAATATGTATATAAATTATATTAGATGCATGGGGCATCGTTATACTGAGAGGAATAGACAATTATGTCATTTAAACAACTGCTAGAAGAATTTGATTTTAACATATCAATAGGAAGCGTAGTGGATGCAGAAATCGTAGACCTAACAAGAAACCAAGTTATTGTTAGCGTAGGCGTAAAGGGAGAGAGTACAATTCCAAAAGCAGAGTTCTCAAATCCAAATGAACTCAAAATTGGTGATACAGTACCAGTTTTAGTAGAAAATCTTGATGATGGTGTAGGCGCATTTGGTCTTTCACACGAAAAAGCTAAAAACATCAACAACTGGCTTGAAATTAATAAAGCTGCAAAAGATAATAGCGATATTACTGTGAAAGCAACCCGTGTAACAAGAGGCGGATTAATTATTGACTTTAAAGGAATTCAAGGATTCTTGCCAAGTTCTCTTGTAGATGTAAGCACATTTACTGACTCTGCTCAGTTTGTTGGTCAAGACATCAAAGTACGTGTTATCAAACACAATGAAGAAAGCAACGACCTTCTTGTATCTCGTAAAGCAGCACTTCTTCCTGATCAAGAAACTCATGATCAAATTTTCAACCGTCTTAAAATTGGTGATAAAGTAAATGGTACTGTCAAAAACATTACTGATTATGGCGTTTTCGTGGATTTAGGCGCAGTTGATGGATTGCTTCATATTACTGATGTAGATTGGAAGCGTGTTACTGATATTCGCAAAAAATTCACAGTAGGTCAAAAAATTGATCTTATCGTTAGCAATATTGATAAGAATAGTGGAAAAATTTCTCTTTCCAAAAAACTTCTTGACAAATCAGTATGGGATGGTTTCGTAGCTGCTCATAAGATTGGTGATACTGTTCAAGGTGTTGTTGTTAAAACAGAAGACTATGGCGCATTCATTACAATTGAAGACAAAATAGAAGGTCTTGTTCCAAGAGACGAACTTAGCTGGACTGAGAAAAACCCTAACATCTACTCACATTTTGAAGTAGGTCAGAAAGTAGAACTTTCTATTGTTGAAGTTGAATCTGAAAAACACAGAATCACTTTGAGTTTGAAAAGAAATTCTGAAAATCCATATACTAACTTTGAAAGAAAAAACAAAGAAGGTGATGTTGTTAAAGGAACTGTTAAATCAGTACAAGATTTCGGTATTTTTGTAACATTGTCTGGTGGTCTTGTAGGTTTGGTTCAAACAGATGAAGTATCTTGGGTTCCTAGCCAACACTTCAAAACGAGTACTGTAAGTTTCAAAGCTGGTGATGAAGTAAATGTTACTGTTAAGAAAATTGATAGCAACAAAGAAAAAATCTTCCTTTCCTTGAAAGAAAGAAAAGAAGATCCACTTATGAACTTCGCTTTTACAAAAAACAACGTAGTTGTTGATGCTGAAATTATTGATGTCGGTCCAAGACAGATTTATGTAAAAATCAACAATGATGTATACGGTATTGTTAAACATGGAGAAGCTGGACTTCAATACAATGATGACCTTAAAAAGTATTTCAAAGTAGGCGAAGAAGTAAGAGCTAAAGTAATTGGCGTAAAAGACCGTCATATCGAATTGAGCCTTAAAACTCTTTAAGATGATTGATTTTTAAAAACAGACTTCGGTCTGTTTTTTTATTTCTTTTTTTAAAAAAAATACCATTGAATTTATTTTTAAAAAATATAAAATAATAACACAAGATTATTTATAAGAAAAAGGTAAAGCATGACAAGCAAAGGAAAAAGTGATAGTTTTACAGCTAAAGTGAAGAAGTTTAAAGAACATAACAGTAGTTTTTTTACAATTACACTACAAAGAGAAGAAGAAAATAGTATTATCTCAGAAATTAAAGCAAGTGGTTTTATCTCAACAATAACTATATATAAAGGTCAAACATTAAATGTTTCTGGAATTTGGAAATATTCTGATAAGTATGGCGAACAATTTAGTATTGATAAAGCAGAAGAACCAAAGCTTAATAAAATAGAATCTACACGTTCTTTTCTAAAGTCTGGACTTGTTAAGGGTATCGGTCCCAAAACTGCTGATATTATTGTAGAAACTTTTGGCGAAGACACAATTGAAGTATTAGATGAAAATCCAAGTAGACTATTAGAAGTTCCAAGAATTGGTAGGAAAACGCTTGAGAAAATCAAAGCTTCGTGGGAAGAAACTCGTAGTGGACCTAAAATGATTGAAGAAATAATATCATTAGGCTTTCCTGAGAATGAAGCTACTAGAATTTATAAAGGTTATAAAAAACAGAGCTTAATACGAATAAATGAAACTCCATATGCGATGTTATCTCATGTCTATGGTTTAAAGTTTGATATGGTTGATTTTGTAGCACTTAGAAATGGAATAGAAGAAACGAATCCTGAAAGAATTAGAGTTTGTTTAGAAGACATTCTAACAGATGAAGAAAATGGTTCTGGAAATACTATTTTTCCTAAAAGTTATATTATTGAAAAACTAAAAATCAGACTTAGATTAAAAGATAAAAGTTTAAATCTTGTAGAAGACGCAGTTGATATATTGGAAGAATCCAAGAAATTCAAAACAATAGAAAAAGAATTTTTTGATGAAAATGGAGAGTCTTATAAAGAAACTTATATTCAAAAATATGAAATTCATCAAAAAGAAAAGGAAATAGTTTTTTTCATACAATCACTATTAAATTTTCCTACTCATGAAGTTTACAAGATAAAAGAAGCTATTGATAGAACAAGTGAATTAGCACTTACTGATGAACAAAAACAAGCAATGGTTGAATCATTAATTGAAAAAGTAAATATTATCAATGGTGGTCCGGGTGTTGGTAAAACTACGGCTTTAAAATCCTTGGTTAAGATATTTAAAGAATCAGGCTATAGCGTCCTTTTATGCGCTCCTACTGGACGTGCTGCGAAAAGAATGAGTGAAAGTGCTGGTATGGAAGCAAAAACGATTCATAGAGCATTAGAATACAATCCGATGACTAATTCGTTCAATAAGAATACGCAAGATAAACTTGAATATGATGTTGTTATTGTTGACGAATTTTCTATGGTTGATTTACATGTTATGACTGATTTAATTAGAGCAATTAAGCTCGACTCTCATTTTATCATGTTAGGCGATGTTGACCAATTACCAAGTGTGGGAGCAGGCGCATTATTAAGAGATATGATTGAGTCTGGTGTTTTAAACGTATCTAAAATCACAAAAATTCAGCGTCAAGCGGCTGGCTCAAAAATCATTAAAAATGCCTATGCTGTAAACAATGGTGATATGATAACAAAGCAGGATTCTAGTGAGGATGATTTTTTCTATATTCCCACAGAATCTGATCAAAAAACCTTGGGTATTATTGGTGCTTTAGTTGGAACAGCGGAAACAAAAGGAAAGCTTGAATCATCTTTTGGGTTTCAACCAAAATTAGATGTTCAAATATTAGTGCCTGAACATGCTGGGGTATTAGGTACAACCAATCTAAATAATTTTTTGCAAAATTTATTAAACCCTATGCCTGAAATTCAAGATTTACCCTATGCATTTGGCGATAATAATCAGTCATTTAGAATAAGTGATAATATCATGCAAATGAAAAATGACCATGAAAATAAAGTTTATAATGGCGATGCAGGAACAGTAGAGTCAATTAGGTATGATGGAGATGGGATTAATATACTATTCCAAGGAAGAAACATTCCTATGCAATATACTGCAAAAGAATTAAAAGATATAAAACTAGCATATGCTATCACTATTCATAAATCTCAAGGTTCGGAGTATCCAGTTGTTATTATACCTATTTCACAAAAAGACTCTTTTACACTTGATAGAAGTTTAATATATACAGCCATAACAAGAGGTAAAAAGAAAGTAATTATGGTTGGTAGTGAAGAACAAATAAAAAAAGGAGTTTTAAATATTAGATCTCGTCAAAGAAAAACTAATCTTTTATATTTATTAAGAGAAGAATTAAAAGAAGATGCTAAATTAAGAATACAGAGAAAATTAAAAGATTTAGATATGAAAGTAGAGAATAGAAAGGAGTTGGTTTTATGAAGCTTGCATTATCAGGATACGCTGGTGTAGGGAAAAGTAGTTTAATTAAAATTGTACAAAAAGATTTTAAAAACGTTATTATTTTTCCTGAAAGCGCCAGAGAAGTCAATATGACAAAAGATTTTTTTACAATAGATGACAAAAATAATGATTTTTTTCAAAAATCCATTATGGATAATGAAATAATGAAGATAAATGTTGCCCATTTAAATAATATGAAAAACACTATATTTGATAGGACTATTATTGATAATTTTGTTTTTGCTGAATTATTTTATGGAAAGGATAGAATCAGTTATGAAGCATTTCAAAATTTTATAGAAGAATTTAAAAAAACTTACAATACTGATTATTTATATGATCGAATTGTGTTAATTGGTCCAACCCAAAATGAAGATTATGTTAGAAGGGTTATTTTGAAAGATGAATTTAGAAAATCAACTACTTCGAATAATGCTCGTGATTTTGTTATGCAGTCCTTAAAATGGCATGATAGATACATTGAAATTTATAATAAATTGAAAATTTCAAAAGAAATTCATTATATCTCTCATTTCACTGAAAATAAGCATTTTGATCAAGAAATGAGACATATATTGGATTTATCATTTAATTAATTTGTTTTTAAAAAGAATAAATACTATCATAAAAGAAATTGCAATTTGGAATTATAAAATATGAATAAAAAATGTATTACTTTATTAATAGGTTGTTTACTGTCATCGCCTTTAATATATGCTGACAATACAAGTTCGCAAATAAAAGCTTCTGAGGAAGTTGTAGCACCAGTTAATAATACTACTGCATCTGAAAAACCAGAAGATAAAAAAGTTTTTATACAAAATAAAATTAACAATATTTTAAATAAGAAAGTTTTTGTCAATGTAGTTACACCAGAAGAATATATAGCAAACCTTGATACAAATAATTTTGTTAAAGGGTTGCTTTTAGAAAGTGTTGTATTATCAAATACAATAGCTGAAAATAAAAATAATGAAAATAAACTCGACTCAATTGCTCAGGATGTTATAAACAATACAGCATGCCAGCAAGTGATTATGAAGGAAGAATCATTAGTGCATTATCAAAGATTAATGAATCTTTTATTTAAAACTCCTGAACAAAGGCAGAATTTCTTAGAAGGTCAGCAAAATTTAGAAAAGCATGTTAAGAATCTTAATTTCGATCAAGATTTTATTAATTATTGCCAAAATCAAACCTATTAAGGTTAAAAATGAAACAATATAAAAACAAAGGTCTTACCTTAATAGAAGCTTTAATATGGTTTGCAGTTTTATCTGCTATTGTATTTGGTGTTGTAGTCGTATATCAAAACACACAGGCGAAAGCAAATATAACAATGGAAACTAAGAATATACAATTTATATTTGCAGGACTACAAGATGCCAAAAGAGATGGATTATCAAATGATCTTGACAATAAAATGGCGTCTAGCTTAGGGATTATTCCTCGAAATTTAAGAAAAACATCAAATGGGCAGCTTACAAATGCTTGGGGTGGAGACGTAACTATTGAATATATAGATGGAGAAGGATACAAATTAACATATAAAAATATACCAAAAGAAGATTGTGTATCTATAATAAATCAACAAAAAAATGTTGGTTGGGGTAGGATTGAATCTTCTATTGATGATTGTGTGACATTCTCAAATGCAAATTAATGCAGAAGATCTTTACTTTTGTTAAATTCAATATATTTTATATAAATAATGTCTTTTGTATTAAAATAAAACATTTCAGCTTGTTTGTTTATTAAACGAATTACAAAATCATCTTTTGGCTTCCAAGATGTCATTTTATTACGATATTTTATATTAATGTTTTTTACAACTTCAATTGCTCCGTTATCAAAAAGAAGTTCCATATCAAATGTTTCTTCCAATTCTTTTTGATAATTTTTATCTTCAATCAACAATTCACCAACTGTTAAAGAAGATGCCATAGCGGATATTTTCGCAAAGATAACATCTTCAAGAGTAATCATCAAGCTTCCTCCTTCTTGCGAAAATAATTGACAACCATTCCCAACTGTAAGTTTTTTAAATATCTCTTCGTCGTAGTCGATACGTTCGGTTATTTTTTTTTCATTTCTGTAAAGCAAGCTAATGTAAGTAGATTTATTAGACATAATAGAACCGTATATAATGGTTTAATTGTAACATTTTTGACTTTTAATTATATATAAATTCTATTCAGTTGATTTTTATAGAAATATCTAAAGTTCATTAAATGACAGATATAAAAAACACACGGTTAAGTGTGTTTTATTTGGTGGAGGTGGCGGGATTCGAACCCGCGTTTTCCAATTCTTTGCTTGTAACATCTACTTGTGTTTATAATTTTGTATTTAATCAATAGTTAGAAAATTAGAAAACTTCTACTGACTAGTTTTGTTAATTCTCAGAATAAACTACAAAACATCATTTATTCCATATCTTGTTTTATGACCTATTTACAACTTTACAAGATTTATTTGTAATAGGGCAGCTTAAGCAGCTACAGCGTAGTTTTCGTCGTTTGCGACTATATTTTTTAGTTGTTTATTTAGATGTGTAGCAACTAAGCACATCACAAGTCGTTATAAGGTCCGTTTCGAAATCGAATACCAGAGCACCCCCTATGTGTTATTAATATATCAAGTATAATCTATCTTGTCAAGCTTTATTTTTGATTTTATTGATGTTTTTTTCTGTTTTTTTAGGTTTTTCTTTATCAATAAGTTTATCAACAATCTTTTCATATATTAAATCAGAGAATTTTCTTTTGTTGTCCAGCCTTTCATATAAATCAATACTGTCCTGAATATTATCCATATTAGGTGAGTTATCTCTGAATACACTTATAATAGATGTGAATTCGTTATATGGGGATTCTACTTTTTTCAATGAGTATATTTTTCCATTTTTTTCTATACTATCAGTTTGACCGTAAACAATATCAACTATCTTCATGCCAAAATCTCTATCTATATCATCAGGAGTAATAATATTATTTAATTTTTCCTTTTTTATAATATTATTGATAGGTTTTTCTATATATTGACTGCCATTAGAACTAAATGTTGTTATAAATAAAACCAACTCATTTTCTGTTGCATATTTAGCTGCTTGTTTGAATAGTTCTACACCGACGCCATTCCCTCTGTGTTCTCTAGTGGTAGCTATTGAAGACAACCACAAAACTTTATTCTTTGTTTTTTCGTTTTTTTCAGAAAAATTATCACCGAAAACCAACATTCCTGCAATCCCATATTCATTGTGAGCAACTAAAGCTTTTTGATCTTTAATATTATCAATATAGTTTAATCCTGAATTTTTTAAATGAGCAAAAATTCTTTTATATTCTGGTTGCTGTTCATTAATATTTATTTTGGATAATTCATTAAGCTGTTTATAGGGGTCATTAAAATCCATTAAGGTTATTTTGTATTCTCTTTTTTCTGAAAGGTTTATTTTTTGAGCAATGGTACTTTGTTCAAAAATTTTTTCATATAAAGGTTCTTTAAATAATTCAAACATTATTTTTTTTCCAAGCGTATTATTCATTATCTCGTCCATTGTTAACGCATGACTCTTTCTTCTAGTTGCAATGTCTGGAAATGTATAAATTTTGTTACCATAAAATTTATCAACTTTAAACTTGACATCACCGAATTCAACAAATGCACTACTAGGTATTTTTGCCAATGGATAATCTTTTAATAAAGAAGATAAACGAAGTAATATAGGTTTTTGTGGATCATTGATGTCATTTGTTCCAGAAAGCCTACCAAAGTTTTTATTGTGTTTTTTATATGTATGTATTGCAAATCCTTCTGGTGCATTTTTAGATTCTGTATCAATATAATCAAAATTTGCGGCTAAAAAAGAATTGGCTTCTACTGTAGCCATTTCATTTTCGATTTCATTAAAACTAATGAGACCGACATGAGAATGACCTGCTTTATCTTCAAAAATCGCAGAGCCTGCAAAAGTTTTTTTAAGTAAATATGATTGAGTATAATGATACAGAATACTATTCATCACAAACTCATTCTCTGTTGATAATTTTTTATTTTGTTCATTTGATATTTTTGAATAGATGATGTTTAGATCATTCTCAATTGAATATAAATCTGCCTTTTCCATATTTATTAATTTATGCTTTTTATAATTATATCTTTTATTATTCTTGACAACTAATTATTTTGTATTAAAATAGAAACTGAAGATGCCTTATAGGGTCTTCATTTAATTAACTTGTTATAAATAAAGGTGAATATCATGAATAGACAATTGTCATCCAGAATAGAAAATGAATTATTATCAACAGTTGATAATATGTTTAGAAGGGCATCTCTTCTTAAACAAACATCTAATTTCCCAGTATATGAAATAACCAGAAACAATGCAAGTAAAGAAATTTTTGTTAGATTGGCTCTTGCTGGTTATGAAAAGGAAGAAATAGCAATCAAAGAAGAAGATGGATTATTAATTATATCTTCGGTTAGAAACAATAAAAATGAAGAAGAATCTAACGTTGAAAAAGAAGAATACCTTAGTGAATCAAAACTTGCAAAAAGAAATTTTATGATTTCTTTTAATATTCCTAATTTAATTGTCAGCAAGCCTGCGACATTTAAAAATGGATTGCTTATTGTGACATTGGAATTTAATAAAAAAGAATCCAATGCTGTCTCAATTGAATAAAATTAATAATAACCAAAAAGCCCCGACTGGGGTTTTTTGATTATTTAATGCACAAAATGTATGATATTTAAAATTTATAAAAAAAGGTGTTTAAAATTGAATAAAATAAAAAAAATATTAACAGTAGCTATATTTTCATCAATATCTACACTTAGTATTGCAGATCCTATCTTAAATCAAACAACTAGTAATCAAGAGAACACATCAACTGTTAAAGCTCCAAACAGTCTTCCTGTACAAGCTGGTATATTACCTGTACAAAATACAAATGGTGATAGTGCTATAACACCAGAAAAAGAATTACCTTATCTTGATCCAGCTAAATATGATGAAAAATATAAAGGTGTTCTTCAACTTTTAAATCAAGCTCAATTATCAGAAGGGGAATACTTAGGGTTGAAAAGAATAGTTGAAACAAATAAGGAATATCCTGCATTAGAAACAGGAATCCTATATTTTACAGTTTTACATGAGAAAGACGATGCAGATTATAAAAAAGCAATTTATTGGTTGAGTTCGTCATCAGTTCAAGAAAAAAACTCTACTGCTGATTTGATATTAGGTTCTATGTATCTCGAAGGAAAGGGAGTAGATAAAAGTTTTGAAAAAGCTTTGTCTTTTTATCAAAGAGCAGCAGAAAGAGGTAATGATAGTGCTAAATTGATATTAGCTGGAACATATTTATTTAACTCTTATGTTAAAGATGAAGTAAAAGGAAATATGTGGTTGGATAGTTTAGCAAGTAGTAATAATAAATACGCTATTTTATTAAAAAATCTTATGAGTTTAAAACCAGAAGATAAGCAATCATATGTAAAGTTTATTGAACCTTACTTCTCATACGCAAAAGAAGGCGATGAAATGGCTCAATTTACTTTGGGATATTTGTATTACAGCGGAAAAATAGTTGACAAAGATATAGAAGAAGCAAATTCATACCTTAAGCAATCAAGTATTAAAGGTAATCCAATATCTATTATTCTATTTCAAGAAACCTTAAAAGAAATTAAAAAAAATGATAATAAATAAAAAAATAATTGCTGCATTTTTGTCCATTTTAATATCAACTTCCTTTTCTACTGTAAACGCAGAAGAAAAAGCGCCTGTTGAAAATAGTACAGAAAATAAAAAAATAGATAAAGAAAAAGAAATCCCAAAAATAGTTGCTAATTCAACAGAGGAAGCTCAAAGATTTTATCGTTCAGATAAAGCTTCTTATAAAGAGGCTTCTTTTGATTTTTTCTTAAATAATGCTGGTAGAGACGTAGCATCTCTTTATTATATGGGACTCATTACATACAATGGAGAGTTTACAATTTCAAAAGATGAGGCATTAGGATTAAGAATGATTGATGCAGCAGCGAAATCAGGATACAAAGATGCATCTTTATTTATTGCAAAAAGAAATATTGAAAGTGATTCTATAGAAGATAAACAAAAAGGTCTACAACTTCTTCTTGATCCACAATTCGAGAATGATGGAGATATTTTGTATTATCTTGGACAACTATATGAAGAAGGGAAATATGTTACAAAAAGTGCTTATTACTCTGAACGTTATTATACTTTAGCTGCAATGAACAGAAATGATAAAGCATCTTATAAAATGGGTGTTATTTATATAGCGTCTAAGGATATGGAAAAACAAAAAGAAGGCTGGTCAATGTTAAATAGAGCCGCTAATAATAAGAATGCAGATGCTTGTCACATAATGGTTTCTAAGGTGAAAGATCAAGCAATTAATGAAAATAAAGGTATTTCTAATTATCTTGGGTTTTTGAAATGTGCAGCTAACGGTGGTTATCCAGATGATGCAAAAGAATATGCTTATTATCTAGTTACTGGTAAATTTGTTAAATATGATAAACAAGAAGCCTATAAGTTTTATAAAATTTATTTAGAAAATAATAAAGATGATATTTCTCCTGAAACTTATTTTCAAATTGGCGTTTTATCAGTAGAAACAGGTAATAAAGTATCAGCAGAAGAAAACTTAAGTAAGGCAAGTAACAACGGAATAGCAAATGCATCCTATTATATTGCAAAACTATTTGAAAATGGTTATTGGAGTGGAGAGCCAGATTATAAAAGAGCAAAAGACTATTATGAACGTTCAGGAAAACAAGGAAGAAACAATATTGATGTTGATTTGAAAAGAGTAGATGAAAAAATAAATTTGATAACACCAAATAAATAAAGCATAATAGTATAAAATATGTATTTTAAAGCTCTATTTTTAGGGCTAACATTAACCTAAAAAGAGTTTAAAATGAATTTTAATAGATTTTATAAGATCTGTGTGGTCTTCAGTTTTTCGATGATTGGTGCCTGTAGTTCTCACCAGAATAAAAACCCGGAACTAATTAATACAGCACAAATGCCACAAAAAGATTTTTGTCAAGGGCATACAGGATGCATCATAAAAGAAGAAACAGTTAAAAAGAATTTTACTTTTTATAGTTTTTTAACAAGTTTACCCATTAAGAAAAATTACGTTAGTTTGTTCATAAAAAGTGATACGAATAATATATTCGGTTCATTAAATATAGATGATATTGTAAAAGCCTACTACTCTTCTGACAAAAAATTATTTACTGTTGTTGTATATAGAGATAATAAAGAACTTAAAATTGCACAGTATGCTATTGATGAATCAAACAAGAAGAAGCCTTCTGTTGAGGCTTTCTTTAAAATAGATGACTTAAATGTTGTTGATAATAAATCATCAGTTAATGATATTGGTTTAGAAAATTTTTATAAAGATATAACAAAAAACAAAACAATTCAGAAAAATAATGGTGTTATTCATGGAAATATTGAGAACACACTCATTAAAAATAATATCCCACCAGAAATAGTAGAAAATTTAAAAATTATTTTTAAAGATTCTTTTTATATGGACGCAATGCAGTCGAATGGCAAATATAGTGTTCTATACGGGCTGAACCAAGATAAAGTAAAAAACAATGATAAATATAGTATTTTTTCTGCTTCATTTACTATAAATGGTAATGATTATAATTTATATAAGTTCGGAACAAAATATTACGATGAAAATGGGGAAAGTGTAGAAAAGTTTCTAGGTAGAGTTCCAGTCGATTACAAAGAAATATCTTCTCCATATTCTCTCAACAGGAAACATCCACTTACAGGTAAAATAGGTCATCATACTGGTGTAGATTATGCAGCAGCTTATCGTGCGCCAATAAAAGCTACTGGTAATGGTGTTATAAAATTTAAAGGCGAAAAAAGAGGGTATGGTAATTTAATAATTATTCAACATCTAAATAATGTAGAAACATATTATGGACATATATCAAAATTTGCAGGAGTAAATGTTGGAGATAACGTTAAAAAAGGAGATTTAATTGCTTATGTTGGAACAACAGGATATGCAACAGGACCACACGTACATTTTGAAATAAGAAAAAATGATATACCACAAGATCCTTCTACTACTAGATTAGTACCTAAAAATAAATTATCGCCAAAAGATAAAATATTATTATCAAAAACTATAAAATCTTATACAATGATAGAACAAGATAAAAAAACATTAGTCGCTCAATATAAATAAAGGTAAACAAAATGGAAATTAAAAACTTATACAATACTAGACTATTTTGGAGCGCGATTTTTTTGATTAGTTCAGGCGCAGTAGGAATAGCATACTATTTACAATTAAGTTTAGATTTGAAACCATGCTTTCTTTGTATACTACAAAGAATTGCATGTATTCTGATTGCATTAGGAGCGCTATTCAATATAATCAAGCCTAGCGCTTCAAGAATTAAAACAACAGGATTAATAATATTAATATCAGGTCTCTTATTCGGAATTGCATCAGCAATAAGACATATTTATATACAAGCAAATCCAATTGAAACTTTTGCATGTGGTCCTAGTGTTGATTTCATAGTCAAAAATAATAGTTTAATAGAAGCATTGCCTAAATTATTTAAGGCAACAGGTGAGTGCCAAACAATAGATTGGACATTTTTAGGAATGACTATGCCAATGGTTTCTCTTATTGTTTTTTTATTATTATCAATTGTGTGTTTTACAGCAAAGCGTTTATCTAAAAGATAAGAGGCTTGTTTATGACAAATAGCCTTTCGACAATCCAAAAATTTAAAATTAAAACTATTAAAAATAATGTTAATCCAGATGAATTTATATGGATTATTAATTCTTTTAAAAAACAAAAAAGCATTATCTCATTTCTCAAAAAAAATAAAATACCATATATCAACAAAATGGGATATTTGATCTTATCTAAAATATATTTAGATTTAATAGAAAAAATTAATTTTTTAATAAATACTAATATTAAATTCGATTTGGTTGAATCAAAAACAATAGATACTTTTTATGATTACCTAATCAAGCAAGAAGGATTTTATAAAACTCATCCAAATTTTATGCACAATTTAACAATTCTTATTTACGAAAAAGATAAAATTTTTTATTTCGATGCAAATTTAATAGAAGAAATAAACAATTTCTATAAAAATAGTACTGAACAAAGAATAGATTTAGATATCAATAAAGAAGAGTTGACAATAACGTTTAAAGACAGCTATAATCGAATAATTGAGGTATTTAACACACCTATTGAAAACCCTTCATCCATCAATAAAATATTTAAAGTCTACAATTTTGAAAAAATAAAAATAGCAAAAATTATTAAAGAAAGAATTATTGATTCCGTTATTAGTCATTATTTAGAAGGTTTTTCTATAAATCTTAAAGAATATGAAATTGACATAGTTCAATATTCCAAAGAAAATGATGATTTATGTGTGCAACTTTTAAACACCAAGTCTGGTAAAAGTATTATAATATATCCAATAGTTTTTGATTTAAATACTGGGATGATTAGTGAAGCTGGTCAAGGTATAGGTCAACTTAGATTAATATAAGAGGAAGTAAAATCATATGAAAATATATAGAGTCGGTGGAGCCGTTAGAGACCAACTACTAGGAAAGACACCATCAGATATAGATTATGTTGTAACTGGTGGGACTTCAGAAGAAATGGAAAAATTAGGATATACTCAAGTGGGAGTTGATTTCCCTGTATATTTGCACCCTACAACAAAAGATGAATACGCTCTTGCGCGTATAGAAAGAAAAACAGGATCAAAACATACAGATTTTGAAACCTTCTTTGACCCATCTGTAAAATTAGAAGAAGATCTTAGTCGTAGAGATTTAACTATTAACGCAATGGCAGAGTTGGTATCAGATGAAAATGGTATGGTTGATGCTAAAGATGTTGTGATGATAGACCCATTTAATGGTAGAAGAGACCTTGAAAATAAGGTTTTAAGACATGTTTCGCCTGCTTTTAGAGAAGATCCTTTGAGAGTATTGCGTCTTGCCCGTTTTACAGCTAAATACACTGATTTCACTATTGCTGATGAAACTATGGCTATGGTCCAAAAAATGGTATTAAATGGTGAATTAAAGCATTTGTCGGCTGATAGAGTATGGGAAGAGACAAAGAAAGCATTTCTTTGTGAAAAGCCATCTAATTATATAGATGCTTTAGATAAATTTGGTGCATTAAGCTATGTTTTCCCTGATATATTGAAAATGAAGGGTGTTCCTCAACGTGCTGATTATCATGCTGAAGGAGATGTTTTTGTCCATAACCAAATGGTATTAGATCAAGCAAGTGTTTTATCAAAAGATTTAAAAGAAAATGATAAGTTACTTGTTCGCTTTGGTGCTTTGTTTCATGACATAGGAAAAGCATATACTGCATATGATTTGTTATATACAACAGGAGAAGATGGGCAAATAACTGTTAAAGGTAATCATTTTGGTCATGATCAAAAAGAAGTTGTTGAAGAAAAAATAAAAGAGGCTGCAAAATTCATAAGAATTCCAAACGATTTCAGAGATTTTGCAATCGATGTTGCTTATGTTCACCAACTTGTACATGACATTAAAAATTTATCTCCATCCAAAGTAGTAAAAATGTTTAATGATTTAGGCTTAAAAAATTCATTGAATAAAAACATGAGATATGTTGATAACCTTATGATGGCATGCCATGCTGACTCTCTTGGTAGATTACTAACAAAAGATGGTCAGATAGTGCTTCCTCCACAAGATTATCCACAGAAAAAAGTTTTTCTTAAATATGCAAATGAATATTTAAATACACAAGAAGAACTGCAAGATTGGATGAAAAGATATAAAGAAAGAAATGATAAGCAACCTAGTGGTGATTTAATTAAATCTCAAATGACTCAAATAAGAGTCAATAAGGTTAAAAAATCAAAAAATGAAATGTAATAAAATTTAAAACCGCTTAAATGCGGTTTTTTATTATTTAAATCCTATGAAAATTCCTCTATTTTCTGCTCCCTTTTTAATAAAAACGGCATTATCGTTTAGGGCTAATGCATAAAATGATTTTGCATTATCTATATTCCCTGTGTGATACGAAGAATCGCCTAATAATAAATTTTTAATGCCATCATATTTTGTGCTTAATTTTTCTGAATAAGTATAGGCTTCATCTGTTTTTCCAGACTCGACTGAATTATTAATTTCTGATAAAATTAAAAGTTCTTGAAATGGACCTTCTGATAATGATGAATAATGATGTGATTTATAAATATTGTGTGACATGTATATTATTACTCCGAATATTAAAATGGAAACTGCAATTATAAATAAAAAAGTTTGATTATTTTTAACTTTTTTCATACTTTTTTTATTTTGAGGTTGATTAAATGTCATATATACCTTATATTTTTATATAGAGTTATCTTAATATTATCCAAGATAAAAATCAATAAATTTTCAGGAAAAATAAATGATTAATAAATCTACAAAAATTTTTACGCTTGCACTTATGCTATCTGCATCAGGTGGCGTTTTTGCAGCACCCATCCATGATGCTGTATATACTAACGATATAGGCAGAATTCAGAAAGCAGTTAGAGACGATCCTAATTCTCTATATTCAATGGATCAAAATGGTCAAACTCCAATACATATTGCAATATTTAACAATAGTATTGCTGGTTTAACAGCTTTGATGAATAATGGTCCAGTAAACCTTAACATTCAAAATCAAGATGGCGAAACCCCTCTTGTATATGCCATTAAATTAAATAAATACAATCCAATACTATTTTTACTTCAAAAAGGCTCGAATCCTTATTATGTTGATAATAATGGAAGAGATGCGTTGTATTATGTAAAAAGGTTTGGAGATCCTAGCACTAAAATGATTTTTGATGAAGTGATAAAGTATCAAGAAGAAAAACTTCAACAGCAAAAAAAATTAATTGCATCTGGTTCATCAAGTCAATCAAATACATCTAGTCAAGGTAGATTACCTCCAAGATTAGCTCAGTCAAAAGATGGCAAAAAAACTGCTGAAGAATTAATTGCAGAGAACGCTGTGCAAAGAGAATTGCTAGGACAAACAAACACTGTGTTAAATAATGATAATGAAAATTCTCAAATTAAAAATAATACTCCTGATGATTTAGACGCTACAGATGTTATAAAAACAAATCCTGTGAAAGACAATGGTTTTGTGTATAAAAATGATGTTAAACAAAATAACCAAGACAACGATCAAGATAATGGTTCAAGTGTTAAAACAGATGCAAAAAATAAGGAAATTGAAGCTCTTGCTGCACAAGTAGAAAAACTAACTGAATTAATAAAAACAACAGTTAATAAACCAAAGCAAGAAAACAGTGACATTGATGAGGTAAATGAAAAGACATTACCAAGTTCTATTAAAGTGCCAGAAAAACCAATAATTGCAAAAACGGATGATTCTAAAAATTATAATTATGATTATAATAAAAAAGAGGTTCAAGACGATGAAAAAATAAAAGATTTTATAAAATTAAATCAAACTATTGGTAATGAGATTCCCGAAAAATATAATATTTCTCAAAAAGGTCCATATACAGGAATATATAAAACACAAGAAAAAGAAGAACAAGGTCAAGAAAAAGAGGTTATACCTGACAATTGGCAATTAACAGAAGATAAAAAAGATAATACTGTACTAAATGTTTCAGAAAATGGAGAACAATCTGCAATTCCTCCTATTAATTCTAATACAGAAAACAATGAAATTAATAATATAACCCTAGTTGAACCTCAGAAACCTACAGAAATCAAAAAAGAACCTGAAAGCAATAAGCTAGAGTTATTAAAAAATGAAATAGTTGAGGATTCAAAAGAAAAACCTAAAGATATACCGACTATGATTGCTCAAAAAACGATTGAAGCACCAGTTAAAAATGCAGTAACAGCAGATAAGGTTAAACCATTAATTACTGAAAATGAATCAAAAAGCATAGAAGAAAAAATAAATGCTACTGCTCCTTCGGAACGTTCATCGGGCATGAATATATTTCTATCAGCTTTAGTTACATTATTAATGATTGGTTCTATATATGGTGGTTATTTATTATTTATTGAATATAAAAAGCATAAAAATAAAAATAAACAAACTAAAGAAATAAAAGATAAAGAAGCTGAAAAGAATAGGGACGAAATTAAAAGTAGATTAGTTCCTAAAAAACCATGGGAAAATAAAAAACCGGATTAAATCCGGTTTTTTTACATATATTAATTATAACTTGTTGTTTTAAAAGAAAAATAGTTTATTATTAAATTAGCGAGAGAAAAAATAATGACTAAAAACTATAAACTAAATATGTCAAAAACAGCATATGTATTAATGACTTCTGGATTATTTCTCCAAGTTATAGCTATATTCCTAATATTTAAGTAATTAACCCCTTAATTCCTTCAATATGGATTTTTAATACACCAACATATATAAGCACTAATAATAAAAAGAAAAAAGTTATTGCTGGCTCATACTTGCCACTCTTCCATAATTTTAATGAAAACCTTACATTTGGTGCAATTATTGGTATCCCCATCGGGTTTGGTAGGTCAGTTAATAAATGCAACAATCCACCAAAAGAAAAACCTAACAGAAATGATAGTCCACCAATAGTAAATAAATTATTAGGGATACTAGGTAAGTTATTAGCTACAAACTCATTCTGTGAAAGGTATCCTAAAGATAATAAAAATATTGTTACCCATATAGGGAGATAATGCGTAATAGTCCTGTGTCTAATAACAGTACCACCACCTTTCTTTCTTATTTCTAACCAATCAGGAGCAGTAGCTCCAAAAATAGTTGAGATTGCTGTTATGAAAGGTATGGCATCATGTTCTTTTGCAAATTTGTAAGCTGCAATAGAACATACAATACCAACCCATGTATGCCCTTTACCTGTCATTTAAAATCCTTAATTCTTTCTGGTAAGTTATTTTCATTGTAATTATATATTTCTTTTATCTGCTCATAAAATAAATTTAACACAGAATTTTTATAACCATCATCTTGTGAATAATAAAAAGCTTCTTTTTCATCATTTGTTAAAGTAATAGGTTCAATATTAACAAGTTTCACAAATTGATCATTACGATTATTAGTCATTAGAGCTATTTCACCTTTTGCTAATTGATAAGATGCTTCCAAGAACTTATCATCACCTTTCCATGATAAAGGGTTCACAGCAATTCTTTCATATGATAAATATGGTTGATTTACTTTCGAGAAATCTATACTTTTCAAATATCCAGTTTGAGAATATAATTCTGATTCTTGTTTTTTATGCTCTAAAATAGGTTTTATTCTATTTACTGCTTCTTCATATGTTAAGACAGTTCCCTGCTCTTCTTTTGTTACATGATAAAATACAAATACTCCATTATCAGAACCAGAGTCGTCCATGAATGATGCGCCTTCTGGAATATTTTTAATATTCAAAGAGCTAAGATTTAATAATTTAGTTAATTCAGAAATTCTTAAAACCATATCGGTTTTATTCTGTTGAAAAGTTCCAGAATAATATTCCGAATTATTCATAAAATTATTTATACTTTCTTTCCCATCTAATTTAGATAATTCATCAGAAAAAGCTTTCATTTGTTCTTTATCATGTTTTTCATTTTTATCAGTAAATGTATATTTATCAATAGACAGTAAATTTTCTTTTCTTAACGTGTTTTTGTTTTCGTCATAATAAGATTTTATTTCTGCATCTGTTATATTTACTGGAATTAATAAATAATTTACTTTTAGTGTATCCAGAACTCTTGTATTTAATGTTGTATTGAGAGCAATTTCCTTGGAAACTTTATTATAAGCTGTTAATTCGTTAATCCTTTTTAAAAATTTCCCTATTGTCAGTTCTTTCTTTAGTTCATTTTCAAAAAAAGATGTTTCAATCCCTTTACTTGCCAATGAATTTTTGTAAAGAGAAGGACTAAATTCTTTTTGTTTTGTTTTTTCGTTTTCGATAAGAAAAATAGGAGTTTTGTGTATTGTGTCAATAATTTCTTGATCAGTCACTTCAAAATTCAATTTATCAGCAGATGGCGTTTTTTGAAGATCTTGTATATATGAATATATAACTTCATTTTTTATATAGGTGTCTATGCCAAAACGAATGCTATTATCATCATTTTTCCCTGTTAAAGCTTGATAATACTTTATATAAGGCATTGCTTCGCTGACCCTATAAGTCTCACCTTTAAATGAAAATAAATCTGGATTGTATAAATCACTAGATTTATTGTTTCCTGAAAATCTTGTATACATAAAAATACCTATTATTAATGTTAAAGCTACAAATATAACTAAATTTTTTTTCTTTTTGAAACTCATATAAATTACCTTGTTAAGTGATCGAACTAATCAAATAATAACTTATTAAAGAATAAATTGCAATCTTTTATATTGAATGAAAGTCTTGTTTTTATTGAAGAATAATAATATTTGAATACAAAAAAAACACCCGAAGGTGTTTTTTAATTTTATAATTATTACTGTCCAGTATACTCTGCATCTCTTGTGAATTCATAATCAGCACCTGAACCAACGTCAGAGTCACCGAAAATAGTTTTTTGCAATACGCCAGTAGAGTACGCTAGGAAGAAACAAAGGGCACCAGCTATAAGATAGATAGCTCCTTTTGTCCAGCTATTTTGTTGAGGGTTATCAGAATATTTCTTAATGTTTAATGTACCACTAATGCAAAGTGCTAAACCGATCATTGCAGAAGCCAAGAATACAACAGTTGTCCATGTGGTAATTGTTTGACCAATACGAACACCGATTGTTCCTAAATCTTGTGAATTACCTGTTGCTGCAAAAACAGAACCTGTAATTGCCATTAAAGCTATAACCCCAAGAAGGTTTTTTGAATGTTTTTTTAATGTACTCATTATTTTTATTTGCTTGTTGATACTTTTAATTTATCATATTTATTTTTTATATTTAGAAATAAGCTATATAAAACATATATTTTTATTATTATTTTTTACTTATATTGTGAAATATACTTTGCTATTACTTGTTTTTGTTCATTAGTGAATTTTTCTTTACTTAACGTCAATATATTTTTTGCGTCTTCATTCTTTTGCGCCGATAGAGCTAACAACGCATATCCTTTTAAAAACTGTTCACTATTTTTATTATTTTGGAAATTCTTAATGAGATAACTAGAATAATAAAGTTGACCTAATGGGTTCTTTCCACTTGAAGATGCTTCGTACATTTTGATAGCAGGGTCTATTTTCTTATCATTTTCCAATAATTTCCCTAAATAAGCTTGACCTAATGGATCACCATTTTTGACAGCTTTTAATAAATAAGGAAGAGCGTCTTTGGTATATCCAGAAGTAAGATAAAGCCCTCCTAATTTAGATGCTGCTTTTATATTTCCATTTTTATCTGCTATTTTATAGAAATATATGGCTTTCGCTGTATCTTTAGATAATCCTCCAACACCATATTCGTATGCTAAACCTGTTCTAAATGCAGCATATGGACTACCTTGATTAGCCTGTGCAATATACTCTTTTATTGTCATTTGTTTTTCTGCTGCATACACATTTCCTACTAATGGAAGAATTAATGAAGAAGAGAAAATAGATGCTATTAATAATTTTTTTATCATGGTTACACTATAATATACATATTCATTATAGACTTATTTATTTGATTTTTTAGTTTTAATGGATTATAATTATGGATAACAATTATATATTAATAGAAGGATATGCCATGACAATTTGTAAAAATGATTTAGTTAATGTTAGTTTTGTTCTTACAACCCCTGATGAAAAAACAGTTATTTACAGACATAACTCTTCTGAAAATATTAATTTAAATAATGAAGAACCTCTATTTGAAATTTTAAAAGTTCTTGTGGGTAAAGATGATAATTTTCAAGGCGCATTTAAATTTGAAAAAACTGAATCTCAAGAATCGAAATTAGAATCCATTCCAAGAAATGGCTCACTTAAAAACATAAAATATCAATTAGGCCAAATAATTCGTTTTGAAAATAATCCTTACAGATATGGCGTAATATTAGAAGTTACAGATACTAATATCAAACTTGAAACATGTCATCCGTTCAGAAGACAACATTTGCTCTTGAAAGTTAATTCAAAAAAGGTTATTAATAATTAACTAGATTTTAAAAGGTTAATTACGATGTATGTGTTTCAAATTTTTATATCAATTGTCATTATATTAATGGTTGTTTTTTCTGTTGGAAAAACCTCGGATGGAATTATGGGGTTGATGGGAACTACTGAAATTAAAAATAAACCTATTGTATTCGACAAGCCAACAAAAGTAATGTTTTGTATGCTTGTCTTATTTCTTGTAGTGTCATTTGCATTTTCACTAATGATCGCTCATGATCATGCAAGTTTAATTAAATAAGGTTTATTATGGACAGAAGAATTTTAATAAGGTTTTGTTTTGTATTGATTGGCGTATTCTTATTCAGAATAGGATCACATATTCCTTTACCGGGAATAAATCCGCAAGCAATAAATACTCTTTTTTCATCTCATAATGGAACATTAATGGATTTGTTTAATGCATTTTCAGGTGGTTCATTGAAAAGATTATCTATATTTTCCATTGGCATAATGCCATACATTTCAGCATCAATAATTATATTTTTAGCTGGTTTCTTTGTTCCTCATTTTAAAAATCTTAAAGAACAAGGTATAAAAGGTCAAATAGTAACAAATCAATATACTCGTTATTTAACAGTAATTATTGCTTTTCTA
>Ga0247812_10000219_pt1 | contig 55521 bp, 55 predicted proteins | sample UWRJL149409B1_FD_178011 | JGI IMG/M metagenome (GOLD analysis project Ga0247812, IMG submission 178011) | Plant litter microbial communities from Arlington Agricultural Research Station in Wisconsin, United States - UWRJ-L149-409B-1 | ecosystem: Environmental > Terrestrial > Plant litter >...
GAAAAGTTTTTGAAATATCAGATGCGATCACAGCCATCCTGAAAGGCCAAAAATATAGCTTTCCAAAAAAATAACCGATCCTGACAGGCGATGCCAGACAGCTTGTTTTTGATGCGCTCGACTATTTCTTCCATTCTTGGCCGCAATCTCCCGGCAAGCTTCCTGGCGCAGCGGGCCGGAGTGTAATTTCAATTACAGTATTCCAAACCGTTACGGTTTTTTCTGGATTACATAGGCTGTCACTTCCGCTAATTTGCCGTTGTCAAAGCGCCAAATGTCGCAGTAATTGTAATGGCTGTAGCTGCCGTCCCCATTTTTCAAGGAAATATTTCCCGTTACTGTTACAAAGTTGCCTTCTGCGATGTATCTTTCCGCATCAAATATCGGCGGCGCCAGATAAAATTCTTTTATATACTGCCTTACTGCTTCTTTTCCTAGAAGGGTTCTCTCGCCAACAAATACCCATTTGCTGTCTTCAGTAAGATAGGACAGGTATTCTTCATATTTTCCTTCTCTTACGAGTTGATTTGCATCTTGCAAAATTTTTGTGTTGTCCATAATAGCGGCCTTTTTTGATTTTAAATTTTGGTAACTATATATTAGTTTAGAGCGGTTTTTTGACTGTTTTTAATTTCTTTTCCGCCGATTTTAAATTTTTTGCTAAATTAGTATTTCTAAAACACTAAATATGAGCAAAGCAGGAAAAACTTGGAGCAACGAAGATATTTCTAAGCTGAAAGATTTAGCAAAAGGAAATACTCCTACTGGATCTACAGATTAACAAGCATAACGAAGAAAGAGTCTATTAAAGAATATTACTTTAGAATCAATAAGAGCATAGACTGCATTAAATAGAATCTTAATGAAGAACTTTCCTTGGAAAAATTGGCTAGTCTTTCTAATTTTTCAAAATTTCATTTCCATAGAATTTTTAAGTCGGTAACAGAAACAACGATCAATGAATTTATTAAAAAGGCAAAGATAGAGAGATCTCTTTTTTACTTAATGAACAATCCATCAAAAACAATTGGTGAAATTGCTAATGATTGCGTTTTTTTTAAGTAACAAACAAATATGAAGTCTTTATAGTGAAATCAAAGAGCCAGAATAATTTCTTTCAACTGTAAATCTGCTGTAAAAAATCATTGACCTGCGAGGGTTTTCTTCCCAGAATTTTTTCCATGTGCGGGCTTTCGCTGTCCAGTTCCCCGATTCGGGCTGCCTGTGCAAAGCCCGCCAGCATTTTTATCAGCATCCTTGGTGCACCTTTCTTTACGGCTGCATTTATAAATGCTTTTGGATCTGGACTCAGATAGGTAATATTGTGTCCTTTTATTTCAGAAATCTTCTGGGCAATTTCTGTAAAGGAAATACTGCTGCCCGATATCTCATAGGTCTTGTTTTTATGACCCCGCGATGTCAAAATAACGGCTGCGGCTTCCGCCATCTCGCTTCGCAGCGTGAAGGCTATTTTGCCCTGGCCTGCCGGCAGAAAAATACCGTCTTCTACAACTTTTTCACCTAAAAATTCCGGAAGCATATCCATATACAAGGCATTTCTCAGAATTGTAAAGTTCATGCCGCTGTTCATAATAGCCGTTTCTGTCGCCAGATGTGATTTTATGATAAAATAAATAGGCGAGTCCCTATCGTCACTTTTGTGCTGCTGGCTGGTATAGTGAATATGCTTTACCCCAGCATTTTTAGCCGCTTTGACAACCAGTTTGTGCTGTGCTACACGGTTCTTTACATCACTACCTGAAACAAAAAGAAGCTTGTCTATACCTGAAAATGCTTTGAGTAAGGAATCATAATCCTCATAATCTCCAAAAACAACATGAATGCCTAGAGATTGCAAGTCTGCTGCCTTGGCTTTGTTCCTTACCATTGCATAAATGTTTTGTTTTCCTAATCCATTATTGAGCAGGGCTTTCAGCACCCCTTTTCCAAAATGTCCGTTTGCACCGGTTACCAATATCTTGTCCATTTTTAAACTGAATTTGTAAAAGTTAGAATGCGATAAAAAAAACTGCATTTTACCGCATTCATAGGAACTTAATTACTTAACGGTATAGCTTTTAATATCCATTTCTGCCAATCTGAAATAACCAAAAGCGTAATTTTTGCTATCGGTCTGATTGACAATATTACCTCGCACTGCACTGGGTATGGTTGGGAAAGGGCTGCCATCATTGCCAGAAGCCACTATTAACCTGTACATGTAACTGTAATAGCTTTTTGAAATTCCGTACAGCCTTATGTCTATCTGGTCCCCAGGCTGTAAATCTTCAGAAGAATAGGACTCCTGCATTACATTGCCATTAGTGTGCTCGTCATCTTCAACTTCAAGCTCGGGGAACGGCGTGTGCGGCTGGGTAACACTGTTGAGATAAGCATTTGCCTGACTTGCATCATCCTGATAGTAGAATGTTATTTCGATTTCATCACCGGTGTCGCCTCCCTTGTCGTTCTGGTCAATATGATCTTCAACTTCAGGAACAGCTGTCAATGTTTCCGATGCAGTATAGGTCTGCCCATTTAAAACAATTTTTAAGGTATAGGTCTGGCCGATAACAGGAAGGAAATTGCTGCAGACATATTGCCCTGTTCCGGGATTTTCTATAAATTCAAAGACCGTATTGGACGCGCTTGTTACAGTAACTACGGCTCCGGAGACAGTCGGGAATTCGGGGCTGTAATAACCGGTTGTTGTCGACAATATAATCTTTTGTTCATTGCCTGCCGTATTTTTTACCCAGTCTATAGAAGCGTCTATGACCAGTCTTGTTGGCGCTGTATCAAGATCGGCAGTAATAACATCTTCGCATCCTGTCAAAAACAGTCCAGCGGATAGTATGAGCATTTTTTGTACTAGTTTCATTTTATATCTTTTTTTAAAGTCGGTTGTTTATTTTTTTAAAATTTGAAGTTGTAGCTCACACTCGGAACAATACCAAAAATGGATGTTCTTCTTGTCTCGCTTGCTCCCGTATCTTCGTTCTGCCTAAAACTGTACGAGGCTGCATTGCTTCTGCTGTAAAGATTGTAGATGCTGAAATTCCATTCACCCTGCCATCCTTTTTTCTTGTCGGGTTTAGGAGTATAAGTTGCAGATACATCCAAATGGTGGTATGCAGATAAAGAATCGTCATTTCTTGCTCCATAACTCGCAACAGTGATACCCTGATATTGGTATTTTCCATTAGGAAATGTTGCAGCTTTTCCGCTCTGGAAAGTAAAAATACTCCCAAATGTCCATTTGGGATTTAAAGCATAAGCGCCCGTAACAGATAAATTATGCAGTTTGTCATAATTTGCCCTGTACCATTCCCCGTTATTGATACCCGGCTCATCTGCATTTCTGCCTGGTGTTCTTTGTTCTGCTTTAGAAATAGTATAGGAAACCCAGCCCGTCAGCTTTCCGGTGTTTTTTTTGAGCATCAGTTCCAGGCCATACGATCTTGCCTCTCCGTTCAACAGCACGCTTTCTACGGCATCAATTCCAAGTAAATCTGCACCGTCAATATAGTCTGCCTTGTTTTTTACTTTTTTGTAGAAGGTTTCTGCTTCCAGGGAATATTTATCGTCTTTAAAATTGTGAAAGTAACCCAATGCTACCTGGTCTAAAATTTCCGGCTTAAGGTATTGATCGCTAGGCGCCCATATATCAAGCGGGGTTGCAGAAGCAGTATTTGAAATTAAATGCACATACTGGCTCATTCTAATGTAGCTGGCCTTGATGGATTGTTCGTTGTTTAGCGAATAAGCCGCGGCAATTCTTGGTTCCAAGTTTTCAAAACTTGCTATTTTTTTATTTTTCTTATACTTTATTGTCCCTGTTGGAGCAGCCTCTTCATAAATTTGAAATTCCTGATTGAAAACAAGGGGCTGATTATTGGCATAGGTGTACACTTCCTGCGCGCCTAATCTTTGAAAGTTACTGTAGCGAAGTCCATAATTCAGTGATAATTTTTCAGAAAGGTTTTGTTCTGCACTGATGTATGCGGCATTTTCAAAGGCATATTTTTTGGCCAGCTGGTCTGGATTGATTGCTGAACCCTCTCCAAACGGACTGATTGTTCCAGGATTGAAACTGTAGTAAATTGAATTTAAACCATAATTTAAAGTCAGGTTGTTTGAAAAATAATGTCTAAAGTCATATTTAAGATTATAATTTTTTACATCTGATTTCCAGTCAAGACCAACGGTTTTCACTTTGATCTGGTAGTCGTAATCACTGTAAATGGCAGATGCATTGGAGAAAATCTTGTCTGAGAATATATGGTTCCATCTTAGATTAAAAAGCTTATTGCCGTACGTGTTTATAAAGCTGTTATTAAAAATCAGATTGTCGTTGCCAAAATAACCTGATACGAAAACATTATTTCTATCATTGAATTTGTAATTGAACTTGGTGTTGAGATCGTAGAAATAGGCTGAATTTGGTTCATCTGCCAGTTTCATAAAAAGGTGTGCGTAAGACCCTCTCCCTGCAACCACAAAAGAACTTTTTTCTTTGACAATAGGGCCTTCAACAAGCAGTCGGCTTGAGACTAGTCCGATACCTCCATTGACATGATACTCCTTATTGTTTCCTTCCTTTTGATAAATATCCAGGACTGAGGATATCCGTCCTCCATAATTAGCGGGAATCCCTCCTTTGTAAAGTTTTAGATCTTTAATCACATCAGAGTTGAAAACAGAAAAGAATCCGAATAAATGCGAGGTATTGTAAACAACGGCTTCATCAAGCAGTACCAGGTTTCCATCAACAGAACCTCCCCTGACATTAAATCCCGATGCGCCTTCCTGAGCATTGGTAACCCCCGGAAGCTGTAATATCGATTTCAAGACATCCACTTCGCCCAAGACGGCAGGCATCTTTTTTATCGTGGCAATAGAGAGTTTATTGGTACTCATTTCAGGCTTTCGAATGTTTGCTTTTGTCGTGTTGCTTTTAATTACAACCTCGTCCAATGTCTTGCTGACTTCTGTCATCCCAAAGTTCATCTTTGTGTTTTCGGTCAGCGTGAAAGTTTCTTCAATAGTATCAAAACCCATGTAGCTTATGATAGCAGTATACGTTCCTTTTGGCAGTGTCGTGGTATAAAATCCGTAAGAATTGGTAGTAATGCCTACTTTGGCTTCCGGAATGTAAATGCTTACGCCAATTAATGTTTCGGTATTGGATTCATTGGCTATTGTGCCGCTGAGGGTAACTTTTTCCTGCGAATATGTATTGACTACAAAGGCAAAAAAGAGAAATAGAAAGGGTTGGATTCTGCTTTTCATTTATTAAAATTTAGGATTAAATGTTACATTTCCCGGCTAAAGTATATTTTTGCCGAACCCGCATATTTTATATATACAAAATGCGTTACTTTATATAGTAAAGCCGCTTTTTCATATAGTAAAAAAAATGCACACCAAGATTGCAGCGAAAGAAGCCGGATTTTTAAAGCAAAAATTCATTACTGGGATATCCTTTTTTGGGCCTGTATGTTATTATTTAGGCGCATGGAAAAGGTTTACTATCTTAAAATCCTATTTTGGTATATAAATAAGGAGCTTTTGTATAGTAAAAATTTATAATTTACACGTATTGCTACATTTGCTGAAAATCTAAAATTGTCTCATGAATAAAACTTTACACAGAAAAACTATGGATACCAATTGGATGGCTGAGTTTTTCATTTTAGAAAAGTACCGGTTTCACCGCCATTTGCTGCTGATCGCATTCAGCATCGTTGTTTTGTATTACAGTCCGCAGGACTATGTTCAGCCTTTTGAGACCTACAATCGAATAGTCGTTTTTTTCCAGATAATTTTATTGGCCTACAGTAATATGTATTTTTTTGTACCAAAATTTTTGTTGAGAAAAAAATACCTGAGTTATGGTCTTTCTGTGCTTTTAGGCATGATATTGGCGTATGTCATACACCAGATTGCTTCTTATTATTTCAAACCTGATCTGCTGCCTTACGAGGACGACGATATTAACTTTTTTACCTATTCCTTTATGATCATGGTGCTTATTATTGCATCGGCAGCAATTAAATTATTTCAGCAGTGGATATCTGATGCCCAGCTGATTCACGATCTGGAAATGGCAAAGGCAGGTGCCGAACTGGAACAGCTCAAGAATCAGATCAATCCTCATTTCCTTTTCAATATGCTCAATAATGCCAATGTTTTAATTGAGGATGATCCTAAAAAAGCTTCGCAGGTTTTGATAAAATTAAGTGACCTGCTTCGTTATCAGCTTTATGACAGCTCGAGAGATAAAGTCTTATTAACTTCAGAAATCCATTTTTTGGAAGATTTTTTGAACCTGGAAAAAGTCAGACGGGATAATTTTAATTTTTTAATATCCAAGGAAGGTGAATTGAGCGGTGTCCAGGTTCCTCCCTTGTTATTTATCTCATTCGTAGAAAATGCCGTAAAGCATAATAATGATTCAGCGAAGTCATCCTACGTAAATCTGTTCTTCGATGTTCGCCGCAGTGAGCTTTTTTTCAAATGCATAAACTCAAAACCCGCCGTAAAGGCAATTAATAAGCCAGGTGGATTAGGCATCGCCAATATTCAAAGAAGATTGGAACTCCTGTTCCCTTCGACACATGATTTGAAAATAGAAGACAATCCGGAAACCTACTGCATTACCCTAACTTTAAAATTGTAAAATGAACTGCATAATAGTAGATGATGAGCCCTTGGCAAGAAAAGCAATCCAAAAACTGGTTTATCAGACAGAAAATCTGGAAGTTATAGCTTCATTTAATGGAGCGGAAGCTACCAGGGAGTTTCTGGCAAAAAACACTGTTGACTTAGTATTTCTTGATATCCAGATGCCGGGAGTGAACGGAATTGATTTTGCCAGGACTATTCCTAAAAATACCCTTGTGGTATTTACTACCGCCTTTCATGAATTTGCTTCTGAGAGTTATGAAATCGACGCCGTCGACTATCTGATCAAACCTGTAAAATTAGAACGCTTCCAAAAAGCAGTCGGAAAAGCACAGACCTATTGCAAATTATTCCACACTGACCATATAGACAGCAATATAGAAAACATAACCGATGACTATATTTTCGTAAGGGCAGACCGCAGAATGTTTAAGGTACATTTCAGTGACATCCTTTTTATTGAAGGGTTAAAAGATTACGTGGTTATTTATATAGAAAATCAAAAAGTAATTACCCTGATGAATATCAAGACAATTCATGACTTGCTTCCAAAAAATTTCCTTGTCAGGGTCAGCAAATCCTATATAATCAATGTAAATAAAATAGATTCTGTAGATAATAATACTGTCTATATTGGAAAAAATGAAATACCAATCGGAAATATTTACAGAGATTTCTTCTTTAATGAATTTGTAACAAAGAAACTTTTGAATAGGTAATAAATGATACTTTTTTTGGCCTTGTAGTCTGGGTACATCCATTTTGATAAAAAAGATAATGAAGTTAATACCTTTTCTAATACAAGATTTAATGCACTTAATTCTTATTTAAGTTACTTAAAATGATTTTTGAGTTATATGCTTATGTAATTTATATTTCGTTTATAATCCAATTAATTTATATTTTTAAGAATTATTATTAGGGAGCCTAAAATTTTTAGTAAGATTATGAAGGCTTGTATCTACTGGGTTTTCGGTATAAAAGAAGTTTCAATTTTCATTAAGCTTCTTTTAGCGGGGCGATGAGGGATTCGAACACTGCATGTCCACAGCTAACATTCTTGCTGTTTTTTAGCTTACTTTGCTCAAAAGCAATGTTTAGCAGTCGCTTGGGCGGGATGAACTGTCGATCGCTATTATCGCTGGGGCGTTTGGGGCGGTACCATTAGCAGAGCTTTCCGTCAATGCGTCTCTATTTTAGAATGGGGGAGAAGAAGCGCAAATCAATACACCCGCTGACATCTCACATTGGACTTTTTTAAGCAGGCCGTATTAAAATGGGATGCATGCGTTGCCCCTTGCATAAGTTATTCCCTATCCGGAGATTTCTTTAATTCCTCGATAAAATATTTTGGCGATATGCCTGTAATTGCTGTAAATGCGTTCACAAACCGCCGGGTACTGCTGAAGCCTGCTTCGTCGGCGAGGGCTTCGTGCGTATAATTTTGAAGCGCCTTTTCGTTTCGGATCCTCTGTGCGATATGGTCCACTTTAAGGCCGTTGACATACTCGTTGAATTTCTTATTCCGGTGCTTTAGGATGATCAGGGAGAGGTACTTCGTGTTGGTATTGAAGTGGCTGGCCAGCTTGGTCAGGGTCAGGTCCTTTTCAAGAAATTTCGTGCTGCTTTCAAATTTCTTCAGGCTGAGCAGGACGGCTGTCTCGGCATCACGGCTCATCGCCATTTCAGGGTCGCTGGTTTTGGCTTTCGTTTTGGAAATAGCTTCTATTCTTTGAAGAAGTGCCGCATATTTTTTTCTCGCTTCCTTTTTATTTTTGTAATATCGTACGGTTCCGTAAGCGACAATCAGGAGCAGGACTATTATGACAGCGGCCAGGATCTGGTCATTATATTTCCGGTTGTCCAAGGAGCGCTTGAGGGATTGCTGTGCTGCAAGCAGTTCCTTGGTATCGTATTCTTTCTGGATCTTGTCCTGCAGGTAGGCGTGGGTCACGTGCAGCTTTTTGTCGGCCTCCAGCAGTTTTTCTACGTAGAACAGCTGCCCTTGGAGCAATCCTCTTTCCTTGCAATAGGAAATCAGGTGCTCATAGGCACCGCGCAGGTCAGGACGCATGTAGCCGCGCAGGCGGTATATTTCATCCAATTTTTTGAAATAGGCTACGGCTCTTTCCTTGTCCCCCATGCCCCAGCAGGCTTTCCCCAGATAGAAATACCCGACCATCTCATTGGAGAAGTCCTTGTTGGATCGGATGCCCAGCAGGGAAGCCTGCAATTTGTCGATGGCCGTCTTGTAATTGTGGATCAGGCACTGGTTGACGCCTTCTGAGAATACAAAGTAGGGCTCCATGTCATGATTCCCTGTGCGGATACCTTCGGCAATTCCCAGTTCATTGGTCTGCGTACACATGCCGTGGTTGCCCGCCATCTTGTAGCAGACGCCCAGCGAATGCAGCGAGTTGAGATAGGCTCTGGTATTGTTTTTCTTGAAATAGGCGATGCATTGCCTGAAGATGGAAACGGCCTCGTCGTAATAGCCCAGGTAGGATTTTATCTGCCCGATATGGTATTTCGTCTTGTGTATGAGGTACTTGTCATCTGTCTTTGCAATATAGCTGTCGGCCACCAGATAGCTGTCCATGGCTTCGGACAGGCGCTTCTGCCCGTAGTAGGCGATGCCTTTTGAAAGATAGGCCGATCCGATCACCTCGTTGCGGTTGGACCTTTTCGCCGCGACGACCATGCTGTCGGCATAGGCAAGCTTCTGACAGTCCGGCGCATAGTGGACGTAATTCTTGTAGCCGTTGGAGAGCTCTTCCCAGTTTTCTTCTTTCTGGGCTTTCAGCACGAAGGTGCGGAGATAGGCGGACCGCTCGGCATCGCTGCTATTTTCCTCGATACGTTCAAATAGCCAGTCGTAGCTCTTGCGCTCCAGCGAGTCGGGAATCTGGGCCGGCAGCGCGCGGGCTCGAATGGGCTGGGCGCAGCAAAGCGCAGCCATAAGCAGGTATCTTACAGTCATAGGCGGATCGTAAGTGAAGTCTGGGAACTTCGGTGTTGGGCAATCTCTCGGTACCGTGGAACTGGTAGTGTTCGCAAGGCACATGGGTCATATCAAAGTTAATCATAATACGGGTAAAATTCTACAGGACCGGTGTAAAAAGCTGTGTCGATTTTCGGAAAAAGTGCAGTAAAAATGCGGGAAAGGTGCAGGGAATAGTTTGCGGGCGTTGTTTTCAGCAGATAGCTTTGCTTCCGAATTCAAAGCACAATCAGGGATCATGTCCCCGATTCCGTTCAGCTTTCCCCGGGTGAAAAATGAACTGACGAGAAAAAAAGCAATCAGTAACATTTAACACAACGCACACATGAAAAATTTTAAGATGGTTTTATTGATCCTGTCGCTGCTGGGCATTTCCTGCTCGCAAGAAAAGGCAGATGAAATGGCAGGAGCCAAAGAGATCAATTATGGCGGCAGGGAAGCAGCTGCAGGGTTTGCGAATCCCGCGAATCCGCAGGACAGCGCGGGGCGCCTGCACAATGAGATCCTGGATGCGCTGGAAGATTATAATCTTAAGGTGAAGTCCGTGGCAGGGATCGCGGCTGTTGTCGATTCGGTGGCCGCGACGCGCCGGGCAATAGGCCTGGCTTGCGGCAATACGCCGCTGTCGGCCAGGGTACCTGAAATTACGGCGCTGGCAGATGGCAGTGTTTCTCTGGTACGTGTCCTTGAGGCCTCGGCAATGGGGCCGGGTGCCAAGTCGAGTATTTCAGGGTTTGCAAACAGCATGGAGCAGCTGGGCGATGATTCCTACGACGATATCTGGCTGGCCATCATAGCCTATGAGGCAGGGGTTCTGGACAGCAGTGCTTTCAGTGCTGGTGAAAAAGAGGTGATGCTGGCAGCGGCTTCGGTTGTCCGCTACTCCGTACAGAGAAAGAAGAGAAAAGACAAGGATTGGGAGACCTCTGTCAGCATCGCCGCGGTGGTTTCTGGAGAGGCAGAAAGCCAATGCTCCAGGCTGAAGATGGCTGCGGCAGTAGTCCTGTGCAGGGAGAACGGCATACGGAAGTAAGGGGGCCTGCCCGATGAACTAAAATAGCTGATTTTGAAAAATGCAGATTACAGCCCCTGGAAAGGAGAGTTGGCGGTGCGGCACCTGTCCGGGGCCTTCACGCCCGACGCCTTCATCGGGTTTTTCAGGCAGGGCTGGTTTTCCCTCATCTTGGTGCTGTCTGGCGAAATCCAGATTGAACTCGAAGGGAGTGCGCTGCTGCTGGGGCTTTCCTCCGGCCGGCTCTGCTGGATATCGGATGGGGCAAGGGTCTCGCGGGTGGCAGTACCGCTGCGCTGCTATCTGCTGTCCTGCACGAGGGCGATTGCCGTCAAAAGCAGGGTGGCACGATACGGAATCGGCCACCTCGAGGAAGCCACTGCGCAGTCCGTTTCGGTAATTCCGCTGTCGAATGCAGAGATCCGGCATCTGGTCCAGCTTATGGGAATGCTGCGCCGAAAAATCGACGGAGGACGCAAGCAGCCGCTGCAGGACGCGATGGTGTTGCTGTGCCTGAACCTCCTGCTTTGCGAGTATGGCGCGCTGTATCATAAAAAAAGCCAAAACCAGACAGCCTTTCACAGCCGGGACGAAAAAATCACCATGGGCTTCCTGGCGCTCGTCGATGCGAATGCCGGCCGGCGCCGCGATGTGAATTTCTATGCGGATGCCCTCTGCATTACCCACCGCCACCTTCGGAAAGCCGTGCGGCGTGCGACGGGGCGCACAGTCAAGTATTTCATAGAAGCGGGGCTGGTTGCTGAAGCCTTGCTGCTGCTTACAGACGAGGATCTTTCGGTAACGGAGATAGGCGAGCGCCTTGATTTTGGCAGCCTGTCGTCCTTCAGCGCCTTTTTTAAAAAACACGCCAAGCTTTCACCCAGCCAGTACAGGAAACGGCTGCGGCCGTGATGTTTTTCAGTTGCGCTCGCAAGGCGGCTTCACCGCCAATTTTTACGGAACTATAAAAACCAAGAGACATGAAATCACTACGTTCAATACTTTCCGAAATCCGGATCAGGGAAGACCGCGTTTCCCGGGTCACTTCAGATCCGATCGACGAGGCCTGCCAGATGACGGCCTACCTGAGCGAACTGCTGCAGACCTTGCACGACCATATCCTGGCACATGGATTTAAATGCGAGGCAGATGAAATCGAGTTCTTCAGGGAAATTAAGCCCCATATCCTGGGACGGCTGCTGTATTACAACAAGGTATTCCGGATCGAGACGGCCTGCCCGGTAAGGGAAGGCAAGGTATACCAGAAATTTTTTGCTGGCCAGTTGCAGGAACTGAAGCAGGAATTCAAGGAATATGCCTGCGGTACCCAGTTCTACCGCTATTACAGGTCGGGGCGCAGCGACCGGGACGGCGACTACTTTCTGCGGGGGAGGATCAACTTCAAGGAGGGGCTTGACAGCTATGTCTTTGAAATCGACCGGGAGTTTTCAACCTATTACGATTCCAAGGTGGCGCGAATCATTGCCAATGAGCTGACCTATGCCTACCTGGTCTCTAAGATAAGCACTGGGGAGGCGGCAGGCCAGCTCCTGCCGAATTCAGATTCAGCCAGGGAAATTTTCTGGACGGATTCCAAAAATGCGCTGATCGAGCTGATCTATGCCCTGCATGCCACAGGCGTGATATCGCATGGCAAGATAGGCATACGGAAGATTGCGCTGGTGTTCCAGATCCTGTTCCGCATCCCCCTGGGCGATATCCACCATTCCTTCCACCGGATGAAGGACAGGTCGGGGACGCGGACTTCCTTTATAGACCATCTCAAGCTGTCTCTGGAAAGCTACATGGATAAGGGCCTTTAGCGTGCAGCTTACAGGGCTGTGTCTTTTAGCTTTGCGGTTTCGTACTGGAAAAGCTGGCAGGTTGGTGCCGGCTTTTTCTATTTCCTTTTGCAAGGGTTTCGTTATTTTAAGCTTCCTTCTGTGAATTTATATCCTCTGCCCGTATTTATGAACTTATTCAAATTTTGGCATTTATATGGTTGAATTTACCAATCCGTTTTTAAACCTTTCCGCCTTTATTCCATTTTAAGTTATCATTAAAATCAGCCTAAAATTGGCTCATGACCGCATTTGAACTTATTTTTTGTAAGGGTACATTCGATTTCTTGATCATCTTGGTAAATCCAATTATATAAACGTCTATGCTTTTTCTGTGCTGCTATATTAGATGCAATTCTAATATTCTGACTTGCTGAAGGCCTGGAAATATTTATACATAAAGACAGCTTAGCTCACATTATTCTGATTCTTTCGTATACCTGGTCGCGGTAGCTTAATCCAATTGGAACATTCTTTTTGTTAGTCAATACGATCATATGCTGCTCAACATAATTAATTTTATTTAAATTGATAAAAAAGGATTTATGCACCCTGCAGATATAATGTAAGTGTTTTAAATTTTGCTCAATCATAAGCAGCGTGCCATGGACTACTGCTTTATCTGTTTCTGTATATAGGCAGGTATAGTTACGCATCCCTTCGATGTAAACCAACTCCGCCGGGTTGATCTTGATCAGTCGCTTATCGCTCTTTACGTAAAAAAAATCATCCTCAGCGGATGTTGGAGCTGTTTGAGTATGGCTTAAAGCCAGGCTGGCTTTTTGTACGCTTTTCGAAAATCTGTCAAGGGAAATCGGTTTCAGTAAATAATCTACAGCATTTTGATTGAAAGCATTTACTGCGTAATGGTCATACGCCGTGGTGTAGATGATTGCAGGAGGATTGTTAAACATCGTAACAAAATCGATCCCGCTGATTTCAGGCATTTTGATGTCCAGGAAGATCAGGTCGATTTCTTTATTTCTGTTCAAATGGCTGATCAGTTCAAAAACATTATTGCAGGTGCCTTCCAGTTTCAAATTGTCAAATTTTGAAATGTGGTGGATTAAAACTTCCTGAGCTAGTTTTTCATCATCTACTACCAAACATCTTATTTTCGCCATTCCCTAAATTTTATTTCAAGAGTTACACTAAAAGTATTTTCATTTTTATCAATATCCAATGAATGCCGTGAAGGATACAGCAATTGCAGGCGTTTGCGTATGTTATCTATCCCAATCCCTCCAAAATCGCTCACCGCCTGTTCCTTAAAGCTGTTTTCACATTTAAATATGAGCGTACTATCACTGCAATACAATACAGCATGAATATGCGAAGCACCGATAGTAGAATCGGCGCCATGCTTAAAGGCATTTTCTACTAGTGGCAGTAATAGCATTGGCGCAACCATAACTGAATCTTCTGCTTGCCGATAATCAAAAGCTATGCTTGCGCTGGCAGGCAATCTCAATCGTTCAATCTCAATGTAGGTATTTAAGATATGTATTTCTTTGCTGATGGATATTTCTTTCTCTTGTGTCTCGTATAGGGAATAGCGCAATATGTCGGAAAGTCTTAGTATGACATCCGGCGTTTGTCCAGACATTTTAAGCGATAGCGCATACAGGCTATTCAGGACGTTGAAAAGAAAATGAGGACTGATTTGAGATTTTAGCAGAACAAGCTCTGCATTTATCTGTTGCGCCTTTATAGATTCTTCTTTCTTGATACTTAGCAGATATTCCTGCAATACATACCCGATTGACAGTGCGGACATCACCAGAATGATTCCGGGAAAAGCATCAAAATAGTGCTGGTAGTTTTCTAATATTTGAGGTGCGGAAGAAGTTACGGCCAATGACGTAAAATCCGTTAATTCCGTTGCCTGGAAGCGATTATACAGCCACTTCAGATACTGTCCCAGCAGGGCCGCAGATGTAAGAAAGAGTGCTGTCGTTGCAGCCATGTAGCGAAAGATGCTTTTATGCACTCGGAAGCCGGGAAGCAACCAGAAATTGTTAACCGCCGCAGGCAGGATAAGTAATGTGTTATAAAGAAAAATATAGCCTGACGGCAAATTTTTAAAGTTATTATTTATAGCGGCAAATACTATAAAGCCCGTAAAAGCACTATTTAGAAGCAGCCTTGAAAAATTGTACCCTTGCCGTGATCTCATTAGCGTCTGTTTAATGTGTAAAGTTAAATTTTTTATGGAGACAGCGGCCATTTTTACACCAACAGCGATTATTTGTGGACGAACGCTATATAAGTTTTTATGTCCAATTTTAAGCACCGTTGGTGAAAATTAAAATAAAACATGAGGGCTACTCACTTTATTTGCGCTAAAAACATAAAACAATGAAAAAAATTTTTGTCTTACTTATGGTAAATGTCTTCGGTTTTTCGCCAGCACAAAATCCGGAATATGCAAAGTCTATCGACAGCCTCATGAATTCTTTCCAGCAGCATAATGCTTTTTCAGGCAGCGTCCTGCTTCAAAAAAATGGAGAGACGATCTACAAAGGTGAATTTAACAAATTTGGAAACGCTTCCAACAAGTACAGGGTTGGTTCTATCACAAAGGTTTTTACAGCGATTATCACTTTCCAGCTTATAGAGGAAGGCAAATTGGCACTCGATACTAAGCTCAGCCAATATTACCCTGGTATCAAAAATGCAGACAAGATTACGATTGGAAACCTTCTGAGCCATACGAGCGGGATTTACAATTACCTAGAATGGGAAGATTATTATATCTCTAAAACCAGAAAATTCACAAAAAAAGAAATGCTCGATTTGATAAATCAAGGCAAACCGGCTTTTAAGCCAGGTGAAGATTGTGAGTATAGCAACTCTAACTATTTGCTACTGGGTTACATTATGGAAGATATAACCCAAAAACCCTACGCGGAAAACTTAAATGTGAGAATCGTAGATAAAATAGGATTACTGGACACCTACTTTGAGACTGATGTAAAAGAGTATCAGGACAGGAATACCTCGTACTCATTCAATGGAGCAGAATGGCTTAGAGAAACAGAGACGCATCCTAGTTTTACATGTGCCGCAGGGGCAGTGGTTTCAACTGCTGAAGATTTATCAAAGCTGATGCATGAGCTTCTTAAAGGCAATTTGGTCTCCGAAAATTCATTGGCGCAAATGGGAAAGACCAATAGTGAAGGGATAGGATATGGATTATTTAGAACACCATTTTATGGACGAATTGGCTACGGGCACTCTGGGAAAATTGACGAATTTCATTCGTTTGTCGGCTATTTTCCAGCTGACAGATTGTCGATATGCGTGCTCTCCAATGGAAATAATGTTAAGCTCAACGAAATCGTGCTGGGCGTTGCATCGAAGTATTATGGCATAGCATGTCAGAATCCAGATTTTACAACGTATAAAAGCGAAACTTCGCCGCAGGCAAAAATTTATGGCGGCGTATACAAGGCAAAATTGATCGGACTTATTAATGTTGGTACCTTCCAGATAAGCGAAGCGGCAAACAATTATCTTTTCTTGAGCATGTATGAGGACGGAAAAAATGGCGAGAAAGTCTTACTGGAGCGAAGGGGGGAAAATAATTTTTATGCAAGAAAAAATAATGCGGAGTTCGATTTTATTTTAGACAAAAGGGGCAAAGTTACCGCAATGAAGCTCACACAAAATAAGAGATCAATAGCTTGCAGAAAAGTTATGTAAAGGTGGTCTCTGGGAAAAATTTCCCTTTTTTTTGACCCGCCAAAATTGTGGTAATTTGACAAACTCCTTTCACCTTTCACCAATAATGTTTAAGACAATGAAAAAGGCCTGTCCGAGATTCAGCCACTCTATAAAGTTACGGGAGAAAACACGCACATTTCATATTCTAAAGGCGCAGTGGTGATGGTAAAATTGAGTGAAATAATCGGTGAAGATCAGGTAAACAAAGCCCTTAAAAATTTTCTTTTGCACAATCAGTATCCTAAGAAACCCACTTCGTTAGATTTACTGAAAGAGTTTTATAAAGTGAGTTCTAATGAAAAGGTTAAAAAGAAAGTTGACGTTTTACTCAGATCAAAATAAAGTTGAGCCGTCCAAAAAGTTTCAATAATTAAAATCGCACTTATTTACAATGCTGCAAATCATTGAAGTAAACAGCAGCCCCGACAAATGTCAGGGCTGTTTTAGTAACCTCAAAATTTAAAAATAAGTTCCGGCGCATAGGTCATTAATTTATTCTGGCAGAAAATTCATTGATAGTTAGTAGTGCTTGGCAAGGAAGCCAGGAATCATTAGCCTCATGCCTGTATCCTAAAAGATGACATAACTGAAGTGTGAAGACCCTTTTTGGATAGGCTTAAAATTTCATCAAGCAGTTTCAGATCAAAGCTTTCAATAGGTGTTGCACCTACTTTAAGTTCTGCCGCAGCAATGAGGGCTGTTTCCTAACCGACATATGCTCGTTTATCATACCTGATCATATTTTGTGCAAGTGTCTGCACAGAGAAATAATCGAGCAGCGTATCCTTCAAGACGTTCGACCCTCCGTTTTCCAAATTTCGCCGCTCTTCCATCATCTCAACATAAACTCTGATGTAATCACTAGTTATTTAAGATTCTGGTACAACAGTAAAACAGCATTTTCATTTTAATGGAAGTGCTGTTTTTTTATGGTTTTTTAGTGGACCTTAATTTCCATTAAGTTTAATTATCACCTCCGTTCTTTAGTGGTATAAGTATGATTATTTTTAAGATGCCCCACATTTGCAAGCTGCTGTAAAAGCGAATTGTAGAAGGAAAAATGTACCACGGTAACCGCCTTATATCCATTTTTAAGGGTTTGATGTTTTCTGAACTTTGCACCGTGGGATGAAGTACTGCCATGTTCAAAATTTTAAAAAGCAGGTGCAGGATTTCTCTTAAGCTTCGTACAAATTAAAAATCATTAAAAAATGACAAAGAAACAAAACCGCACCCTGGGTGCATTTGAAAAAACATTTTGGTTACTGGACCAAATCGATTCTAAAGACTTTGCACTAGCTGCAGAGGTGGAAGGTAAAGAACCGGTTTCGGCTTGGCACTCAGCCATTCAGCAGGCGCAGCAAAGGCATCCCAACCTCTCGGTAAGGATTGTTATGGACGAGTTCAAACGGCCTGTAGCGGAACACGTTGCATCATTGCAAATTCCGCTGCGGGTAGTGGATGCAGACAACGATTTTAGGTGGGAGCGGGAAGTTGAAAAAGAATTATCGGTACGATTCAACACGCAACAGGGGCCGCTATTGAGGGTAGTTTTAATTCAGAAGCCCCAAGTTACGGTAGTGCTGCTGGTAGCAAACCATACATTGGCAGATGGTTCTTCGCTCAATTACCTATTCAGGGACATCTTAAACGCAGTAACAGGCCAGAAGCTAGAAGCACTGGCTCCGCAAGAATCTAATGATGAAACTTTGGGCTTTCCTGATGACGTAGCCTTTACAGGTACCACAAGTGAAGGGTACATATTTAAAAAAATTGACCCGGCTTACCCGAAGGTGGACAGCATTCGATTTTCCAGCGAGAGCACTGCGCAAATACTGGAAAGGTGCCGATTAGAACAAACAACCGTACACGGCGCAATTTGCGCAGCTGTAGTAATTGCCGGCAGAAAGCTGCGTAATGAATGGGCAAACAAAAAACTTGAATTGATCTCTCCTGTCTGTACAAGGAGAGCACTGGAGTTAGATGATAACTTCGGGCTAAACATCACAACGCATCCGGTTTATTTTGAGCCTGAAATGAACGCCTATTTTTGGGACATAGCGAGGCTTGCAAAATCAGGCCTCGCAGGAACTGATACCGTAGAACATGTACAGAATTATATCGACTTTTTTAGGAGGCTAACTTTTAACAGTGTTGCTATCCAGCAAATGATTGATGTGCTGAAAGAAGCTTTTAATCATGACATTATGGTTACCAACCTGGTAAGCGTAAAGTACCCTACTGATTTTGGTAAACTTAAGCTAAAATCGGTTTATGGCCCAATGGTACGTTCAGGCAAAGGTAAGGAGCAAACAATAGGTGCAATAAGCACCAATGGTCAGCTTTGCCTTACCAATACAAGCGATGACCCAATACCAGGTATATTAAAGGAAATGGAAAATATACTTTTAAAGGCATGCAGCGCGCGGGCGGAGAGCATTGTTTAATTAGCTTTAAAAACACCATGCAATGCGTACAAATGTTGTATTGTATGGTGTTTATTTTAATTTATCAGATCAATTAAAAAAATATAGAAATGAAAATTTTTAATACATGCAATTGAGTTGACTGCAGTAAAGGTGCAACAGTCATACCGGCAGCAATTGTAATCTGCCAGGTGCTGGCAAGCAGCGACGAACTATTGCCAGCTGCAAAGGTTAGAGGTGCATAAGAAAAAACAAAACCTGCCGTACTCCAGACTAGCCAGTAGTGTTTGTTCTTTTTGATTTCAATCCTCAATTGCACAAGTCCGCCCCTTGATCCTGCAATTATCAGAAGTACTGGAAGCATCCGGAAAAAGCGAAGCGATGAACTGCATATCCAGCTGCTTCCTGATAATGACATAACGCTATTGACTGTAAATGTGGCGGCAAAAAATAAAGCAGCAGCCGCATCCATTAAAATTGGCGCTTTATTTTTCAAGCACGTTAGATTATGTTGTTAGATTCTCCAATTCGGATTTCTGGCCGCTTAAATATTTACTCTTGAATCCAAAAGGAGTTTCGCCGGTTTTTATAAAAAAAAGCCTGCTAAAATAAGCGGGATCCTCATACCCTAAATCGTATGCAATCTCCTTGGCACTTTTAGAGGTGTGGACTAAAAGTCTTTTGGCCTCTAAAATGATGCGGCTTTTAATGATTTCATTGGGTTGAGGCTGGCTTAAACGCTTAAATTTATGGCTAAGGGTTTTAGGGGCTATGGTTAGCATATCGGCGTAGTCTGCAACGCTGTGTTTTCTCTTATAATTTGCTTCAACCAATTGGGTAAAGCGCCTGAAAAATTCGACATCATTATGTTGCTGAGCCATTTCCACATCCAGGTGCTGTACTTTCCATAACCTTGTCGACTTAATGAAAAGCTGCTTAAGATAAGTGCGCAGCATTTCCTCCTGCGAGCAGTCTTTTAAGGTAAATTCATCTTCAATCTGTGAAAACAAATTGTTGATAAATGCAGCTTCCTGCACGGGCACAGCCGTCATGGGCATGTTATGAATGTTATTGTACAGCAGCCCGTCGCACGCTACCTCATCATCGTGAATCTGGATGCAATAAAAATCCTGGTTGTAAAATATAAGAAATCCCGGCTCATCACACAGCTCCTCAATGCTTACTACCTGGTTAGGGCTGATAAAAAAAAGTGAAGGCCCGGGTGTATCGTACACATTGAAATCTACCTTAATTTTACAGCCTTCAGAAACATATAGAACCTTTATATATGATTTATATTCATCAGAATTTATAAGTTCCAGGCTTTCACCATCAACCTGCACCATGCCTATTGTTTTGAGGCTTGCATCAAAAATATGTTGTTTCATCTCAGCTCGGGTATTAAAAGCCGGCCTGTAGTTGGGGCCGGCTATATGAATGTAAATTTAAATGTATGCATTTAATAAGTACGGTAAGCAATCAGCTTTTGGCAAACTTTTCAAGTTCAGTATTAAACTTTTCCATTTCCTCTATAAATAAGGCATGCCCACTTTTTTCAAATTTCACAATAAATGAATTTTTAATTCCCTTATGCAGCTGTTCTGCAAATACAAAATCACATAGCTTGTCTTTAGTTCCATGGAATATGGCGACAGGTACATTGATTTTTGACAATGCGGGACGCAGGTCAAGGTCACGTAAAGCAATAATGGCCTGGGTAGTTGCATAGGGTGATGCATCGGAATTGATACTTGCTAACCATTGTGACATCGCTGGAGAAATTGAATTTTCAGCGGCTCCAAGAGCTTTGCCGAAATCCTCAATCAGTTGCTGCCTGTTGGTTCTGGTGGTTTGAATTAATCCTGCAGCAGCCTCATCGGATGCGCCAAAAGGATAACCTTCACGTTGTTTCCACGAAGGAGCAGCAGCTCCAAAAAGGGCAAGTTTACTTACGTGTGCCCCATTGTATTTGGCCATATAATGTACAACAACAGCCCCACCCATTGAAAATCCGCCAAGGACGGCATTTTGTATTTTTAGTTTTTCCATAACCACCTTGATATCGTCTGAGAATACATCAAAATCGTATTTGCCATACGGCCTGTCAGATTTTCCAAATCCCCTTAGGGATATTCCTATCACGCGGAAGCCTTTTTGCACAAAATACTGATACTGGTATTCGTACATTGCATCATTTAATGGCCATCCGTGTATCAGTACAATGGGCTGGCCTTCGCCAAGGTCTGTAACGTGAAGTTTTACATCCGGCTCAACTTCTATAAATGCTGCTCTTCCTGCAGAAGCAGCAGTCCTTTTAGACTGGGCAGGTGCTGAGTGGTTTGCAATAAGGGCAAAAAACAGGACTAATGTTGAAATAAGTGTTCTCATTTTTGTTTCTGATTAATGTTACTATGTTATGAATTATTTACAGGGCAAAGATGCGCAGAACAATCTGCCCCCAAAATGGACGATTGGAGGAGTTCATTGTATATTTTTCCCTAGCTTAAAAAAGTTTGTATTGTATAATAAAAATAGCCCCCATGTGATAATACTCAAAAAAAAATAAAATTCATAAAATAGCCACATGAAAATAATTATTTTAGATTTTATAAATCAATCACTTAGCATGTGATCCCTGCGAGAACTCCTAAGTTTTAAAACGCCTGTGTGCGTGCAACAATTTTATATACAGGATTGTTGTACATGGCATATAGTTCCCAGCGGCCGCTGTATGTTATATTTATAGCGTCGGCGCTTTTTGCTTTAATTACGCATAAAACATTGCCAGCATATTTTGCCTTTTTGCAACCTGTTTATTAATAAAAGGCTCATAAGCAAATACAGTAACCCCATTTTTCTTTACCGCTATTTTATAGGGCTGGTTCATTTTTACGGTTAAATGATAAATTGTAACTAGCTCCGCAAGGTCTTCATGCCACGAGGCCATACTGTATAAAGAAGCAAATGGAGTTTGCTGGAGTGCCTTATAAACATCTGGTGCAGATGAAATTGGTAACGGCTTGCCGCTCCTAAAGCGGGTGGTTTCCAGCAGCGTACTTGTGGCTTTTTTATTGGGTGAGTCCAATTTATCCCAAACATATGCCGTAAAGTCCGTTGCTGTAAAATTGGCCTCCATGTCATCGGGGTGCGGGGTTATGTCTAAAACGGCATCTACAACATGTGTAGCTTCATGAAGTAAAACATATACAATGGCTTCCAGGTTACCGGCCTCAATAACAACCTGATATTGATTATTTTCAGACTGAACATAACAGGTATTTTCTTTCCAGGTTGCCCATTGGGAAATAGTTTGGTTTAAAATCTCTGCGCGAAAAGTGATATTAAACATTTTTGCAGAACCCTCAGTTTCAACAGGAGACGTAAGCGCAGTATTGGGCATACCGTCCATAAAACTGATACTGTGTAATTGCTCTTTTAGAACTTTTTGGTGTAAGGGAGGCAGAAAAGAAAATGCTTTGTTTAGCTTTTCTTTTTCAGTCGCAGTCAGTATATGGTTAACGGGCTTCATTCCTGCTTGACGAAACTTCCTGAAAACACTTTCGGGAGCGGGTTGGGTGCGTTCGGTTAATACCTTGCTAAGCGAACTGCCAACCTCCTGCGCACAGGCAGTAGTTACCGCTAAAAAGAAGCAAAGAGAAATGTACAGAAAACTTTTTAATACCGCCATTTTATAATTCTTTATAATTGTGCTGTTAATTTACATTTTATAGAGAGTTGGTTTTTGCAAACTTCCCTAGATAATATTAGGCTGTTTTTTAATTCAAAAAAACCACCGTCTTAAAACGGCGGCTTTCTTTTGATAACTATCAGTGTTTCCTTTAGTGGAAAATTATTCGGTTGCCTTTAAGGAATCGGTATGGCTATCCTTAAATCCAAAAGTAAATTTAAGCACAATCGGACTTCCTGGAAATGTACCGGATACATTTGCTGCAAATGTTTTGGCAACGAATGGACATTGCGGCTGGATTTTGACATTCTTTTCTTGCGCAAAATCCACCAATCTACTCAAAAGTGGCATACCCTATTTTTGGTCCTTGAACTCTTCGCAAACCCTTGTAACGCTGGCAAGCAGGTTGCCGTCCTCCAACCATTGGTATTGGGATCCATCCGCCTTCCATTCCATTGTCTAATACGACAAAAAACCTTCCTTACTTACCGTCGTCATATTGTTTGAAATTCATAGTATTTTTTTTAATTTATAATAAATTTCTTACGAATTTTTTATTCCAAAAGTGATTTTTTGTTCGGCAGACAGATCGTTCAAATGAGGGAATCCGCCATTGCGAAAATCCCTGTAGAGCTGTGCGATAGCTTCCATTGAATCCGCTACAAAAGGTCCGTGATGCACAACAGGAACATTATGGGGCTGCCCTGCATACAGCACAAAATGCGTATCGTTATCTAATGCCTCAAATGTAATCTGGCCGTTGCCTGTTTCTGATGTTGTCTCCAGCCAGCCGGCCTGTTCGGCTCTGACCATTTTGTTACCGACCTTTACGCTGCCTTTCAAAACATAAATAAGGCCGTTGTAGTCCAAGGGAAGTTCCTGGTTCACGACTGCACTTTTAGCAAGCCTAAAATCAACGAGGCTAAAAGGAGTGAGATTTTTTAGTGGTGACGTCAGCCCGTTGCTGCTTCCGCTGTAGATGCGAATTTCGTATGCACCGGTTATAACTCTAGGCACGTCATCGAGCAGTATTTTTTGTAAGAACGGTTGTGTATATCGTCTGTCGGGCGGCAGGACCAGCCAAACTTGCAGGATACGCAGTTTCTGCTTTGATCTGATCTCTTCGGTGTGGACAATACCTTTTCCGGCAGTCATCAGTTCAAAACTTCCCGTTCTCCAATCTTTTCCATTGCCTTCCAAAACCAGGGTTAAGGTTTCAAATCCTGCATGGGGATGTGCACCGCCTACAGGCTCTCCGCCGGGAAGGTCTAAACTATCGTCCATAAATAGGATGAACGGGTCACTGTCCTTATAACTTACTCCGTCCAAAACAGCCAGTGCTTTGTGACCTGCACCCAAAAATCCATCATGCCAGTGATTTTGGGTAATCCTAGAAACGCTTCTTTGCTTCATCATTATTATATGCTTTTGCTCAAAAGTCTTTGTTTCAATTCAGGGAAACGTAAAAATGCAGTAATCCAAAGTAGAATTTGAATAGCCACAGCCATTGCTACCGGCTGTTGGTGCTCAAGGTGGGTTACGATGGCACCCCCCAGATACGCCACTAATAGCATTGTTCCCAAAACTCCTGTTCTGGGGATAATAAAAAGAATGAGTGAGATAATTTCCAAAATCCCTATTAACCGGTACATAGTGGCATTAATCCCGAAGGAAGAAGCCTGTGCTAATGCTGTCTCATTCAACGTAATTTTCATAAAGGCGCTCATTGTAAATAGAAGTCCTAAAATGAGAGTTAATGCCCATCCTGTAATTTTGATTGCTTTTTGTGACATAATTTTAATTTTAGTAGGTAACAAAGTTCTAAATAAATACTATACCTTTGTTATCAGTTACAAAAAGAATAGTACTTACAAAAAGGATAGTATATGGAAAATCATACAGTTGAAAGTTGTTCAAAAGCCAGAATGGCTATACGGGATACATTAGATGTTGTGGGCGGAAAATGGAAATTAGTATTGATTGCGGTATTGCAAAGTGGTAAAAAAGGTTTTAATGAATTGTCAAGAGAAGCTGAAATTTCTCCCCGCATATTGTCTAAAGAATTGCAGGAAATGGAAATGAATGGTTTGGTTAGCCGAAATGTTTGTAGTACCAAACCTATAACGGTAAAATATGAGCTTACACCCTATAGTGAAACGTTGAGTGATGTATTACGTTCTATGGAAAAGTGGGGCTTCCAGCACCGGAACAAAATTATTCATGGAAATTGAATTATCTTTAAAGTTGTCACTGATGTAATTCTATACGTGTTGCACTTAATTTTAAAACAATGGGATGGCTAAAGATTGACTATAAGTGGATTATTTTAGTTATTACATTCAATACTAGCTTTTAATCCTTATTAAGTTCGATAATCCCTCAAACTATAAAAATAAACCCCAGTATTTACTGGGGTTTTAGTATATGTGGGCTGTCAGGGACAGCAGTCGAACACGTAATACCAATTTTAACGTTTTTGAGAACATAAAATAAGACAATAATTTAATACATCAGGCGATCGCAATAGCAGAGTTAGATTTTGGAATATGATGCAACTTAGAAAAATATTCTAAAAAATTAGAATTTTTTTTTAGCACATTTCTCATTTAGCTGTAGTTGGTGAGTCATTTAGCCTGCATGTTCATTGTCTTAATTGTTTTTGCCCAATACTGATAGATTGGGAACCAAACACGATCTCCATTGGAGCCGTTGCAAAGCATTACGATACCGCTCTTGGTGGGTAAATGTAAAAACATCGCTGCGCTCCAGCCTACGTTTTCGCCAGTATGTCCAACGGTTCGAAGACCTTCATAATTCATGAAGCGATATCCAAGACCGCTTTCTCCTTCATTAGAAGATGGAAAAACAGGCTGCTCCATTAATTGTATGGTTTCTGGCTTCAAAACTTTGTTTAACTTCCGAGGATCAGCTGCAATTGATAACTCGGCGAAATGTGCTAAGTCCAACACTGTTGTTTGTAATCCTGCTGCTGCTTGTTCTGTAAATATTCTGTTTTTTATAGCATTTCCAAGTGTATCGTACGCAGTCGCAGAACTTACTTTCATTTCTTCCGTCCAATCATAGTTGGTATCAACTAATCCCAAAGGTTGGAATACATTTTTTTTCATATAGTCTGCAAATTTTTCTTTTGTTCTTTCTTCCAGAAATAATTGTGCTAGCGTGTAACCACCGCCAGAATAGTCCCATTTTGTTCCTGGCTCATTTATAAGATATACACTTTCTCCATTTCTTTTTGTTTTTCCGTTAAGGGATTCTTCCAAACTTAACAATTTGGTTCCTTGCTCAAAGCCACCATACCCATGTACGGAAAGACCCGCAGTATGGCTAAGTATACGTCGAAGAGTAACTTTGGATACATCATATGAGGATTGAGGCAGTCGCCAGCGGGTTAAAGATTGATTGACTGGCTCATCAAGTTTTACAAGACCTTTTTCGGTCAGCTGCATAAATCCCCAAGCGGATACAACCTTTGAAATAGAGCCAATATTAAAAATTGTCCGCGGTGTTATTTTTTTTTCAGTTGCCAAATCGGCATAACCTATGCATTGAATAGATGTGATTTTTCCATTTTGTATAACAGCTACGGCTAATCCAGGAACATTATTCTTTTTAGTAAATTCTATACCAAGTCTTTCAATTTCTATAGATAATGAATCTGTTTTAATGATTTTATTTTCTTTTGTTACATTCTCGCCATGTCTTATCGAGCAAGATGAAAAAATTGCAATACAACACGTGATAAGTAAAAGATTAAGTTTAGTCATGTTCATTTAAGGTATGTCTTTAGAGGTGACGCAATACTTTGGTGCGGTAACATTCCTACTGTTATCTTCATGATTACGGTTAGGGGCAGTTTTGCAATCGTATCAATTAAGTTGCCCATTTGTTTTTCTCAGCAAGTTACATGTAATCCATACGCTATTTGAAATTCTCAGAATTATATATCTCAAATATGATATATGTCAGATTCAGGCCGTAAGATAAATTTCAAAGATGTCAATTTCCGCATCCACTAGCAGCCTGCAGATCGAGGGCACTTGTTCGCAGTTTTCGTATTTAATTTAGGATTAAATACTGCTTTTGTGGCTTGTTTATAAGGGGAGCGTTTACTTCATCCCACTCTGATTTCAGCTTTTGCAGAAAGTAAAATTATTCAATCGGCATGCCATTAAATTGTAAAAATGCGAACGGCACGCTATTTCTTGAATGAGAGGAAGTAGTCGGGGATGTTTATCCTTTTCGGGGACACTTTGGCAAATGACCGGAACGCATTTATAAAATGGGCCTGGTCGAAAAAGTCGCTGTCCAGGGCCAGTTCCGTCATGGAAAGGAAGGGCTTCTGCCGATAGGCAATGCTGTCTACGGTATCTCGCAACCTCAGTATGAGAGACAGCTGCTTGGGAGTAACCCCTATGTGTTTCTTGAATATTTTTTGAAGGTGCCTTGACGAGCACCCCAGGCACTCGGATAATTTCGAGACCAGCAGGATGCCGCTGCTTTCCACCAGCAGGGCCGCCGCACGGTAGATTAGTTCCTGCGTTCTGCCTTCCCGCATCATCGGTTCAAATGCCAGTACGAAGGTCCGGTAGATTTCCTTGTGGCTTCGGCCTGGAAGATTGCTGAAATGGTCAGGTCTACTTTCCAGCACCTCGAGAGGAACAATGTGATCGGTAAATTTGCTCATGTCTGCAGCGGAAAAATGCGCAGGAGTCCAAGGATGCAATTGGACTATCGTCGCCTTGGAATAAGGGAGCAGTTCCACGCTTACTGCCTGTGTCATCTGTCCGCAGAAATAGCTGCCAGCAACCAGGTGTTTCTCCCATCCCATATGCTTTATAATGAGTCCATTGCCCTCAATCACAGCAATATTGAAGCAGCCGTTCGGAAGAACCTGCCTGCCAACTATACGTTCGGGATTGGCAAGGTTGTCCAGTATCCATATCTTTTTTAGGAACACCGAGAACCTGTTGTCAGCATAGTATTCCTTATATTGAAACATGGTGTCTGTTTTTGGCATTTTGTAAATATAAAAATTTTAAGTTACCCAGCGTTTGCCGGAGGAGTAACGCCTTCATCAGATACGCAGCTGAATAATGTTACTGCAAATAAGGAGAGTAGTAATTTTTTCATGTTTTTGATATTATTTATTTTATGGGTTTCCGCATTCTGATCAAAATTACCAGGAATTTTTCTGCATCTTCACATCTGCGATCTATTTGTCCTGTATCCCTTTCATGCTAAATTTGTTTCTCAGCTCATTCTCTAAAATGTCCATGAAATGCAAAACTTTTTTATTTTGGGGCCTGTCTGTGTCTCCGTTTAAGAACGAGCAGCTGTCTTCCCCGGTTTCAATTTTTACGGAAACGTCTATGCCGTCTATATGCACGACACTTCTCCCGGTTTTAATTTTTTTGAAATCATCTAATGTAATGGATTTGGTTAGCGAATCCCAAAAAGTTTTTCGAATTTCTTCTTTGATGGTGATTTTTTTGTTTGGGCTTCCAATCGTTCCATTTAATGAATCCTTGGTTATTTCTACATTTGCATATCCTCCCATTTCCCCGCCGACAGAATTATATGAAATTTTATCGATGGATTGTGGGTTGGATGAACATCCAGCGAATAGAAATAGAAGTATAAGCGTAATAAAATTAGAAGTGATATTCATAGTGTTTTTTTATCAGTTGTGGCTGTCTTGATTATTTAGGCAATCATAGAAGCCTTCTTTTATTTTACGTTCCATGCGCCGCGCCGCTTTTTGCTGCTGTCTTCTGTATTTTCGGGCTGCCCTTCCCGCCATGAGCGGCTCGAATAAATTTCGGTTTGAATCGACTGCATAGCATTCTCTATCGGTAACTAAAATCTCGATTGTTTTAATTTCCAGTCCCGACACGACCAATGTATCGCCTTTATTTGCTTCCAGCATGAATTTGCCGTCTTGGTCAGAAAATGTTTTTCTGCCGGTTCCTTTTACCTCGACCTTTGCTTCTGCAATCGGAACTTTAGTTTTCGTATATTCTGCGTTGTCCAATACAAAGCCTTTGATTGTTTTGGCAGTGTTATCTGGCGATTGCCCAAAGGAAAAGGCAGAAATAAAAAAAAATAACGAAATAAGTATCTTTATTTTGAACATGGGAATGCAGTAATTGATAAAGAGCAGTCTGCTGCGTTTGTTTTGTCTTCTGGCTTTTTTGCTATGGTTCTAGCTGCTGGGAAGCTTTGCGAGCAGTGACAGGGTCCGGCTGTCGGGCTGGCCTCCGAAGTACCTGTCGAGCACTTCCTGGAAAATGGAATTGGAATTGGACCCGGCCCTGAAAAGTGTCATAGAGGATTGCAGCTTCAGGTCGTCGGGGCTGCCCAGGATGTCAATGGCAGATTTCCCTTCTATCCGGAGCAGGGCTTCCGAAATTTCTGCAAGATGTTTTCCCAGTACCGGGTGGGCAAGGTAGTCTTCGGCTTCTTTCAGGTTTTCAATTCCGTAAAATTGCGCCATGTCGCTTCTTCCCAGGCCTTTGAGCAGGGGAAAGACGTACCACATCCAGTGGGAGGTTTTTTCTCCTGATCTTATTTCTGAAAGCGCTTTCAGGTAGGTCTGGTTCTGGGCTTCGAGGAAGCGGGGGAGTCCTTTGACGGTATACATCGGTGTTGCTGTTGTTGTTACTTTGTAAAATTAAACTAATTAATCGAAATTTTCAAAATTGGCTGCGTTTAGGGCAATGGTCTTTTTGATTGGCTTGACTTTTCCAGGATACCTGGCAGCGAAGCTTGCGATCAGCTTCATGGCGTAGTGGGTGCTTTTGTAGGGATTGATATATTCTTTCAATTCAGATAGGTCTGCTGCGCTTGCATCGGTCGGAAAGTAGCCCATGCCATAGAAAGTGCCGTTTTCTACATAGATGCAGCTTCGTTCCTCGGCATGCCGTCCCTTATCTAGGTAGGCGTAGCTTTCCTTTCCTTCCTTGAGCCAGGCGAGGGCTACCTCGATGCAGGCGTTGTGCACGCTGATTTCAGGTAATGGCACTGTGTTCTGCTGGGGTGTGAATTCCCCAGCTTGGAACCTGCCATAGCAGCAGAAGCGGGAGTCGATGGCAAATTTCTGGGCGATTTCCCTCAGGGCATCCATGCCCTCGTGCTCCCTGTCGTAGGCCTGCACGCAGGACTGGAACTTGGCAAGCTTTCCTACCGCCAGGTACTGGTAGCCGTTTCTGGCCTCATAGCTGTAGAGGCCGAACTTGGGCTCGAAACCCTTGAGCGCCCGGTTGTATTTCGGCCAGAGCTTCTGGATCTCGGAACATTCCAATAGCAGTGCCATCAGCTCATTGGCGCATTCCTCGAAGGAGATCCCGTGGATGTCCTTCAAGAAATTCTGGCGCTGGGAGGAAATGCTGTTCCCGCTGAAATGGGAGGCGACCCGCTTTTTGATGTTGACGGCCTTGCCCACGTAGATGACTTTTTTATTCTGGCTATAGAAATAATATACCCCTGGCTTTTCAGGAAGGCGCTCGAAATCTTCAGGCGGCAGGTTGGGCGGCAGGCGCTGGTCGGGTGCGGTCTTCTTGACCATCTTCTCAATTGCTCCTTCGGTATCCCATTCCATCAATTTGGAGAAAAGGATGGCGGTGGCATCCGCATCGCCTCCCGCACGGTGGCGGTTTTCCAGCGGGATTCCGAGCGAGCGGCACAGGTTGCCCAGGCTGTAGGAGGGAAGCCCCGGGCAGATCTTGCGCGCCGCGCGCACCGTGCAGAGCTTCCTTGGAGTCCACTTGCAGCCTTCCTGGGCAAGCTGGTGGCGTACGAAGGAGAAATCGAAATTGACGTTGTGGGCTACAAAGATCCGCCCCTCCAGGAGATTGTGAATGGTTTCGGCTACCTTCTCGAAAGTGGGGGCATTCCGTACCAGGTCGTTGTCGATGCCGGTCAGGGCGAAGATCGGGGCAGGGATGTCCTGCTCGGGATCGACCAGAGTCTCCCAACGCTCCAGGACTTCTTTGCCGTCATGGATGACGATCGCGATTTCGGTAATCCGGCTGTGCGATGCGTTGCCTCCCGTGGTCTCTATATCGACGATGGCGTATTCGCTCTTCTTCATATGTTTGTTCTTTGCAATTAATATGCCGTTTTGGTGGTTATTTTTGGACAGTCTTTACGGTATCCATCTTGTGTCTCGGCAGGTTGATCTCATGCTCCTGCGGGTAGGGCTTTCTCTGGGTCATGCTCACGTCTTCCCTTATGTTCTGCTGTGCCCGGAAGCGCTTTTCATCGGTTGCGGCATACCGCGGATCCGGCATGAAGGGCATCTTTGCCATTTTTGATACGGTTATGGTAGGGAAGTGGTAGTCCACTTCCACATGCCCCAGCAGCAGGTAGCACCCCCCGCCCTGGAAGGGGTATTTCTTCAGGCAGCCGGAAAAATGAGCCGTATCGAAAAACTGTCCTTCTGCATCGATCCAGGTCCCGAAAAACATGTCGCCCATCTTGGTGGGGACGTGTTTTCTGGAAATCAGGTAGGCCAGCATCCTTACCGTTTTTTTGTGGTGCTTTTCCAAATCCTTTGCCATGACGTCGCCTCGAAAAGAGGTTTGGAGCAGATTGAAAGGGGTAACAGAAACTGGAAAATGCAGCAGTTCGATCTCGTCAAAGGCATCTTCAAAAGCGGAGCGCTGCAGTACGGGAAGCCTGTATTCTTTTACAGGTTCCTGAAGCAGCATCAGGTTTCGGTTTTCTGGCTTGAAATTTACCATAAGCAGGCGCGCCATGACCAGCAGCTCGTTTTTGGTCCTGCCCGTGAAGCGGAAGGCCCCGATAAAAATCAGGGTCTGGATGGCTTCTATGCCGATAGAAATCCTGTTAATAAAGTCTTCCAGGGAGCTGAAATCGCCTGAAGCTTCCCGCTCCGTTACGATCTGCTGCGCTGTTTTTGATTCCAGGCTTTTCAAGTGCTGGAATCCAATATAAATATTGCGTCCGTAAATAGCAGTCTCGCAGCTGCTTTTGTTTACGCAGGGATTGTGGATTTTGGCTCCGGACATCCTTGCTTCGTGGACATACACTTCGGTACGGTAAAATCCTCCGAAATTGTTGATCACGGCCGTCATAAATTCCAGCGGATAGTAGGTCTTCAGATAAAGGCTCTGGTAGCTTTCCACGGCATAGGATGCCGAATGCGCCTTGCAGAAGGAATAGCCCGCAAAGGATTCGATCTGCCTGTAGATTTCCTGGCTCAGCGGCAAAGGGTGGCCTTTTTCCCGGCAGCAGGCAAAAAAGTTATCCTTCACCCGCTGCAGTGCTTCTCTGGAACGTCCTTTGCCGCTCATGGCGCGGCGCAGAATGTCTCCGTCCGATGCCGGGACGCCTGCATAGTGCAGGGCTATCTTGATCACGTCTTCCTGGTAGACCATGATGCCGTAGGTTTCGCCCAGCTGTTCCCTGAAGACCTCGTGGAAATAGTCAAACCGGTCCGGGTAGTTGTGCCTGAAAATGTATTCTTTCATCATCCCGGACTGTGCCACGCCCGGACGGATGATGGAGGAGGCGGCTACCAGAACTTTAAAATTGTCGCATTGCAGCCTTCTCAGCAGTCCCCGCATGGCGGGGCTTTCGATGTAGAAGCATCCGATTGTCTTTCCCTGGCTCAAAAGCGCGTTGCATTGCCGCTCGTCTTTGGAAATTGCCGTATCGCGTATGTCCACATCGATGCCCTGGTTTTTCTTTATCAGTTTTACGCTGTCGTCAATGTGCCCGATGCCGCGCTGGCTCAGGATGTCGAACTTGTCAAAGCCGATATCCTCCGCCACGTGCATGTCAAACTGAACGATTGGAAATCCCTTGGGAGGCATTTCCAATGCCGTAAAATTGGTAATAGGCTCTTCGGAAATCAAGATGCCGCAGGAATGCATGCTGCGCTGGTTGGGATATTTCTCCAGCATCATGCCGTATTGCTGTACCAGTTTGACGACGCTATTGGTGTCCTGCATGGCCATAGGATTTTTCGCCAGGGCGTCAAGTTCGTCCTTTGACAGCCCGAAAACCTTGCCGACTTCCCGGAAGATGGAGCGGTACTTGAATTCCACGTTGGTGCCGCAAAAGGCAACGTGGTCCCTGCCGTATTTGCTGAAGATGTATTCCAGCATCGTGTCGCGTTCCTTCCATGACCAGTCGATGTCGAAATCGGGAGGAGTCTTGCGGTTCAGGTTCAGGAAGCGCTCGAAATAGAGGTCGAGTTCCAGTGGGCAGATATCGGTTATTTTCAGGCAATAGGCAATAATGGAGTTGGCCCCGCTGCCTCGCCCGATGTGCAGGAAGCCCCGGCTCATGCTGTAGCGCACAATATCCCAAGTGATTAGAAAATAGCCGCTGAATCCCAATTCGTCGATGACCTTCAGCTCTTTTGCAACCCTTGCTTTTGCTTCTTTATTGTCCGTGCCGTACCGCAGTATCAATCCTTCTTGCGCCAGCCTTGTGAGCAGTCGCAGGTCGCTACTTCGGTTCTGGGTAAAATGCTTCTTGTTTCTCGAGATGCCAAACTCGTACTCGAAATTGCATAGCTCTATTATATGCTGGGTGTTCTGTATGATTTCAGGGTAATTGCCAAAACTTTCTGATAGGCTTTCCAGGGGCACCATCATTTCCGATGGCCTGCACCGCTGGTCTTCCTGAAGCTTGGATCCTAGAATATTGAGGTCTATGGCCCGCAGGATCTTGTGCAGGCCGAACTCTTTTTTGTTGCGGATGGTGACCGGCTGCAGTACTGCCATTTTTTCCATGCGTTTTTTCCAATCCCTGCTGAACAGCATTGGCAGCTGTTCGGGGCGGATGCCGATGTATTCGTGTTCCCTTAACTGGTCCGGTGCATTTTCCATGGGATAGATGACAAATGCTCCGCTGAAATCAGGCGCGCTGTCTTCATATGGAATATTTTCAAAATTGTGTTTGGTTACCAGACGGTTCATTTCCGCCAGACCGTTTTGGTTCCTTGCCAGGCCAATGTACTGCAGCCTGCCCTGCGAACGGAACTCAATGCCCACGAGAGGCTTGATATGTTCTTTCTGGCAGGCCTTGATAAATTCGTAAATTCCCGTTACGGTATTGATGTCGGTAAGCGCCATCGCCTTTGCCCCGCATGCCACAGCGCAGGATACCAGGTCCTGCAAGGGAATGGTGCCGTATCGGAGGGAATGGAAGGAATGGCAATTGAGGTACATTTCTTAGGATTTAGGAATTTGGTTTTGTTTTCAGGTCGGCTCCGGCGCACCGCGCCACGGCATCGTAGCCGAATCGGTTCTTGATCCTGTCCATGGCCTGGTATAGCGAGAGCATTTCTACGGTGTCCTCAAATAGGTTAATCTGGTAATCGCCCCGTACCAGTCCGCTGAAGCGGATCCCTACCAGGCGGATCCGCATCCTTCTCTGATACAGCTTTTCAAACAGTTCCAAAGCATATTTTACCAAGACGTGGTCGCAAGAGGCATAGGGAATCTGGCACTGCTTGGTTTCGGTATCGAAATTATTATATCTGATTTTCACCACTACTGTTGACGTAAGCCACTGCTCAGAACGGAGCTGGTAGGCCAGTTTTTCGACCATCCCGATCAGCACGAATTTCAGCATGCGGATGTCAAAAGTGTCCTGATCGAATGTGTTTTCTGTTGAAATTGATTTTCTTTCGGTATAGGGCTCAACCGCACTTGTGTCTATCCCGTTTGCCTTTTTCCATAAGTCGAGCCCATTTTTCCCCAGCAGCTTCTGCAGGTAGAGCTGGGGCATTTCGGACAGCGTCTGGATATTCCTTATCCCGATCCTGGAGAGCAGGTTGAAGGTAACTTCGCCCACCATCGGAATCTTGCGAATCGACAGGGGGTTGAGGAAAGGCTGTACCATAGCTTCGGGAATTTCCAGGTTTCCCTTGGGCTTGCCCTCGCCTGTGCCGATCTTGGAAACAGTCTTGTTTACCGAAAGCGCAAAACTTATCGGAAGTCCTGTCTCTTTTGTGATTTTTGAAGTCAGTTCCTCGGTAAACTTATAGCAGCCATAAAATTTGTCCATGCCCGTGATGTCCAGATAAAATTCATCGATGCTTGCCTTTTCTACTATAGGGGCGCGTTCTTCGATAATCTGGGTTACCTCATGGGATTTGCTTGAGAAAAGCTCCATATCCCCCTTTATGACCCTGGCCTGGGGACACAACTGCAACGCCATCTTGATTGGCATGGCAGCGCGTACCCCGAAATATCTTGCCTCGTAAGAACAGGAAGCTACCACGCCGCGTTCGCCCCCGCCAACTATCAGGGGGATTCCGTTCAGTTCGGAGTTCTGTAGCCGGGCGCAGGAAACAAAAAAGGTGTCCAGATCCATATGTACGATAGCGCGTGCCATTAATTTATAAGTTTAGGTTGGAATATATTTTTGCAAAATTAGGACGTTAAATCACTTTAATTGTTATTTTTGTAGTGATTAAAAATCACTTTAACACATGTTGTATATTTCTGACAATCTTAAACATCTGAGGAGCAAAAGCAAGCTGTCGCAACAGCAGGCAGCCGATGCAATGAAATTTGGACTAGACCAGTACAAAAAGTACGAATATGGGAAAAATACGCCTCCTGCCGAATCATTATTGGTGATTTCTAGGTTCTATGCGATCAGCATGGAGCTGCTGCTGACCGTAGATCTCAGCAAAATCAAAACCGAACAGCTGTTAAAATTGGACAGCAATAGGATACTGATGCCGATAGTTGTTGATAAGGACGGAAGCAACCTGATCGAAGTCGTGACCCACAAAGCTAAGGCCGGCTATTCTGCAGGCGGGTATGCCGATTTCAAGTTTATTTCTGAACTGGACCATATTTCGCTCCCCTGGCTGAGCAAAAATGAGAAGTACCGCGTCTTTCCCATAGATGGAGATTCCATGCCGCCGCATAATAATGATTCTTCCATAGTCGGGAGGTATATCGAAAAGCTTGGAGATATTGTCAGCGGGCGGACCTATATCGTCATTACCAAAAATAGGGAGATGGTCTATAAGCGGCTGCAGCGAAACAAGAAAAATGATCTTGAGCTCCGGTCTGATAATAGCTTCTATGCTCCCTACGATGTCAAGGTTTCCGAAATTGCCGAGGTTTGGGAATACAACGGTAGCATCGAGAGGGGCATCTTTAGGCAGAACGCTGACCAAGTACAGCCTTTGGATGCGGTCATCCGAAAATTGCAACAGGACCTGATGGAAATTAAAGAAAAAGTCTCGTAAAAGTTAAAATACGAAAATTTGTTTTTTTTACCTCTCTTCTTCAATGCCACTTCAGGCTTTCAAGCGAACCCGTGACGGTTTCTCCTTGATTATTTCAACCCGCCTCTGAGGGCACCGTCCAGTCACTATCTTAAGCGATTGCTTTAGGGATTTCCCTAATATAGGGTGCTTCAAATCCTATTTGGTAGATTATGTTTTTGATAATCAGCAGTTTGAATTTTGTGAAACAATACTGATTCAATTTTATTGATACCGTTTAATGAGATTTAAATTGATTTAAACGTATTTTCCACTGCCTCAGTTAGTATGAAAGCGAAAGCGCAATCCCGCCTGGATGCTTTATTCTAAGAAGTCATACTGAGACATAAGTTTCCAAATAAGGACAATGTTCGGTGGTCAATAGCAACTGCTGGTACTTTTCATTTTTTACAGTATATAATTACATCCTAATGTAGCAGTGATAAAAAATTTGAAATGGAATTATGCATATAAAATTAAGAAATGAAAACTAACAAGCAACAAAAAAACGCAGACATCTTCAAAAAGATACTATGCATGCTTGAGCGCATCGAAACAATGGTTAAAAATATTTCGTCGGAAAAGTCAAGCGAAGATAATCTCCTTACCGTTGATCAGACTTCCAAACTTCTAAAGCTTTCCGTTTCAACGATATATTCAAAAGTCAGCCGTAAGGAGATTCCTGCCTTTAAGGCAGGCAAGCGCCTTTATTTCAGTAGGGATGAAATCATGGACTGGATCAAATCAGGCAAGATAAAGAACATTGCAGAGATAAGAAACGAGATCAACAGACGCTGATGTGATTCACTTCTAGATTTTTATTCCAGTATGATTTTGCCTGCCGCTTGGATTTTCTTTTCATCGACAAGCTTCGCATATATTTGCGTGGTCTTGATACTTTTGTGGCCCAGCATTTTCGATACGGTGAACAGGTCAGTTCCTGCCGATATCTGAAGAGTGGCATATGTATGGCGGAAGCAGTGGAAGGTGATGTGTTTCGTAATTCCTGCTTCCGATACCCATATAGGAACCACGCGGTCTACATCCCATTTTTTAAGTCCATCAAAGACCATTTCGCTTTCATTCGTTCGGTCATTCAGCAATCTGTACGCATGTTCTGAAATGGGCATCATTTCATGTTTTTGCGTTTTCTGCTGCTTGAATCTAATGAAGTAGCCTTGTCTTGTACTTTGGATGTCATTCCATTTCAGATTGGCAATATCAGAATAGCGAATGCCGGTCAGAAGGGAGAATAGGCTTACCCTTTTTACGATCTCCTTGCTGCACGGCGTATGATATAACGCAATGGATTCCTCGAGGGTGAGGTAGTCCCTCTCAGATTCAACTTCCTTGATGCCCTCCACCTGTGAATTTACATCGCTTTGCAGCATTTTTAGCTTATACGCTTTTCGCAGCGTAGCCTTGGCTTTGTTGAAGTAGGAGAGTGCCGTATTCTGCGATATTTTTTTACCTATGTTTCTGATGCTGTCTGTCTTTAAGAGGTAGCACCTGAAGTCCTCAACCAGGTATGCATCCACCTCTTCAAACAGAAGATCCCTGTCATTTAGAAATTTTTCGAAGTGCTTTATCGCGCTTTCCCAAAGGGCCAGGTTTTTTCCAGTGCGCAGCGAAGCTTCCTTCTTGAAGAATTCAAGGAAGGACTTTTGGCCTATTTCCTTTTTCTTCAGCTCTTCCAATTCAAACGGGGTGTAAATAAATTCCTTGTTCACCTCGTTCTGCCTTCTGGAACAGATAAGTTCCGCCCGGTGCAGGTTTTCGGCATTCAGGATCTTCTCGATCTGGCTTGACGGCTTGGCTATCAGGTACAGCTTTAAAAATTCACGCCTCGAATAATTTCCAGACTCGGAATTAAAGAAGGGTGGGTAATAATCAAGGTACAGCGAGAGCCTCCCGTTTGATATACTTTTTTTTCGCAATGTGACTCTTATCCTTTTCATATTCTGGCACAATTAAGAATTATGTCAATGTCTGCTTTTGCCACATAGGTGTACTTGCCCACGGTATATTTGCTTATTCCCTGCCGCTGCAGCAGAAGGTAAAGCCCTGGTGGCGAAATGCTGAATTTCTTTTGGATCTCTCCTATGCTGTAGCAGTTGTCAATCCCAGGAAATTCCTGCAGGGGTTTCATCGTCGCTTCGACTATCGGTATGGCGAAGAAGGTTTCGAGATCGCATTTTCTAATTACCGATCTAGTGCCGTACTTGGCGATGTTCAGTTCTCCTCGGTCAATTAGCCTGTAAATTGTCCGCCTGCTGATTCCTAAAAGAAGGCTCGCTTGGGCAATATTCAAGAATTCTCGTAGCCTAATCCTTTCCAAATCGGCACTGAAATTTGCCACGGTTTCCTGGTTGCTGGCTTCGACTTTTTCATTACGGTCCTTTAGTTTATAGGCCCTGCTGTTGCATCGGTGCGAGCAGTATTTTGTACGCGTCGTTTTTGCGGTAAACTGTTCCCTGCAGAATTCGCAAATTCTGATAATTTTCATGTTTGAGCTCATAGATTGCTTTTTGTGTCCCAATGTGTCTATGTGTGTCTCTGTGTGCCATAATTTCGCCGAAAAATCCTGATTTTGAGAAGATTTTTTTTCGAGGTACAAATGGGGTACAAAAAAATGGCAATCATCTGCAAACAACGCAAAGTAGCTGTAAATGAAAAACCAGCTAAATTGCTGTTTTTAAGACAATTTAACTGGTTTGTTTGTTGTTGTTTTGTGATGTTTTGTGCGCCCTATTTTCCGATGCAAAAGTTAGCAAATATATTACCTAGCAATTCATCATTAGTAACCTGGCCCGTAATTTCTCCAAAATAATATAAAGCCTGGCGAATATCAATAGCCATTAAATCGCTAGAAATTCCTGTTGCAATTCCAAATTTCACTTTTTGAATTTCTTCCAAAGCTTTGATTAGAGAATCATAATGTCTTGTGTTGGTAACAATTGTTTCATTATTTCGGAGCGCTCCAGTATTGACAAAAGACATTAATTTACTTTTCAAATCTTCAATATTAAGATTCTCTTTAGCAGAAATCAAAAGTATTTCCGCAATTTCAGATTGTAAAGATTGGACCTGATTTTCGGTTAACTTATCCGCTTTATTTCCAATAATAATCAATGGTTTCAATGGAAATTGATTCTTAATTTTTTCAATTTCTATCTTAATTTGTTTTAAGCTATTTGAATTTTCGGAAAACTGCAAACTGCTGTCCAATAAATAAACCACAACTTGCGCCTGCTCAATTTTTTCGAAAGTTTTCTTGATTCCGATGCTTTCCACAACGTCTTTTGTCTCGCGAATTCCCGCGGTGTCAATGAATCTGAAACCAATTCCGTTGATGACTAATTCGTCTTCAATCGTGTCACGCGTCGTTCCCGCAATCTCAGAAACAATTGCCCTTTCTTCATTCAATAAAGCATTCAAAAGCGTAGATTTCCCAACATTTGGCTCACCGACAATCGCTACTGGAATTCCGTTTTTAATCACATTTCCAACTGCGAAAGAATCAATTAGTCGTTTCAATACAAAATCAATTCTGTCTAATAAGTCATTAAATTGGCTTCGATCTGCAAATTCCACATCTTCTTCCGCAAAATCCAATTCCAATTCTATCAGCGAAGCAAAATTCAAAAGTTCCTCGCGGAGTTTGGCAATCTCATTCGAAAAACCGCCACGCATTTGTTGCATTGCAATTTGGTGAGAAGCCTCATTTTCTGAAGAAATTAAATCTGCAACAGCTTCTGCTTGCGACAAATCTAACTTTCCGTTGATAAAGGCTCTTAGTGTAAATTCACCTGGTTCCGCCATTTTACAGCCTTTGCGAAGCAATAATTGAATAATTTGCTGTTGGATATAAGTTGAACCATGGCAAGAAATTTCCACGACATTTTCTCCAGTATAAGAATTTGGTCCTTTGAATAAGGAAAGCAAAACCTGGTCATAAATCTTTGGTCCGTCCACAATATGCCCCAAATGAATCGTATGCGTTTTCTGCTTCGTAATGTCTTTTTTAGAAATCGAATCAAAAACCGAAGAAGCAATTGAAATCGCATCTTTCCCAGAAACCCTTATGATGGCAATTGCTCCAGCTCCCGAAGGCGTGGCCAAAGCAACAATTGTGTCTTGTGAAACCATAAATTTTATTTTGTGCAAAGATAGTGGTAAAGTTGCGATATGGCAATTTTGCTTTCGTATGGATTCAGTGTTAAATAAAACAAAACTTAAAGGCACAAATTTTCAAATCGCAGTCAATTTCCGTAACTTTATGAGGAAAATTAATATAGATTAATTATGAAAAAAATTCTTTTTCCCACAGATTTTTCGGCTATAGCCAATAATGCTTTTCTTTATGCCCTGAAAATGGCAGACACTTTAGAAGCAGAGATTGTCTTGCTTCATACTTTCGATTTGCCAATAATTGAAAACGCCGAAATGCCGATGAATTTTAAGGAAATTTATGACACTTTGGAAGTCCAGCAGATGGAAAGTTTTAAAGATCACATTCCAAATCTAAAAATAATTGCCTCTTATAACAATCTAGAGCATATAAAGTTATCTCATATTTTGAAATCAGGAAATCTGATTTATGCGATGAATGAAACCGTTGTCGAGCAAAATATAAGTTTGGTTGTCATGGGAACCAGCGGCACGTCAAATTGGTTCGAAACGCTTATGGGTTCCAATGCGGGCGAAGCGATTTCAATGCTTCCGGTTCCGGTTTTGAGTATTCCAATTGAGGCGCATTACCAAAAAATAAAAACAATCGCTTTCACGACTTTATACAGGGAAAAAGATATGACAGCGCTAAAAAGAGTCATGGATATTGCTGATAAATTGAATGCGACAGTAAAATGTTTGTATGTAAAAAAATCAGGTTCTGAAATTACTAACGACCAAATTTCACTTTGGGAAGCGCGTTGCAAGAAGTGGCCGATTCAGTTTTTTGTAATTCCGCATGATAATGTCAGAGAAACTATCCAAGATTTTTTACATAGCCAGCACATCGATTTGCTGACAATGCTTACCGAAAAAAGAGGCTTTTTTGAAGATCTTTTCAGCACGAGCTTGGCGCAAAAATTATCTTATAAAGTTGATGTTCCGATCATGGCTTTGCACGAAGAAGAGTAGGTTCGACAGATGTTAAAGATTGACTAATTCATTTTCAATTGGTTAGAAGAATGGGTAACTTAGGGATAGTAAATTAAAAAAACATTGCTATGCCATTTATAAGAACCAACCAAGGAACTTCTCAGGAAGTCAGAATTTTTTATCAAGATATTGGAGAAGGAAAACCCGTAGTTTTGATTGGAGGATGGCCGTCGAGCCACCAAATGTGGGAATCGCAGCTTGATGTGCTTCCAAAGAATAACATTCGCTGTATTGCGTATGACAGAAGAGGCTTCGGGAAGTCAGACAAGCCTTGGAATAGTTATGATTATGATACTTTAACCTCTGATTTAGACGCGCTTTTGACCGAATTAAATTTATCAGATGTGACGCTTGTAGGTTTTTCCATGGGTGGAGGAGAAGTCGCCCGATATCTTTCAAAATACAATGAGGAAGGAAGAGTTACAAAAGCGATTTTAGTAAGCACCGTACTTCCTTTTCTACTAAAAACAGACGATAATCCAGATGGTTTGCCAAAAGAAATGTTTGACGACATGGAAGAGAAAATCCGAAAAGACCGTCCGAAATTCTTAGCTAATTTTGCTAAAGATTTCTACAGCGTTTCTTTATTGAACAAAACAGTGAGCGATGAATTTTTAGATTGGCACCAATCATTGACTCTGGTTTCCAACGGAAATGCGACGGTGAAATGCATGCAGTCTTGGTCAACTACAGACTTCAGGCAAGATATTGCGAGAATCAATGTTCCAGTTCTAATCATTCATGGAACGGATGACAAAACGGTTCCGATTGAAGTTTCAAGCGATAAAACAGCAAAATTACTGCCTCAGGCAAAATACATAAAATATGACGGCGCGCCGCACGGATTATTTTTTACAGAAAAAGACAAATTAAACAACGATATATTCTGGTTTGTAAACGAATATCAAAGCTTTTAAATCATGGCAATACAAACAATAAATCCATACAACAATAAGTCTGTAAAGGCTTTCGATGAAATTTCTGAAAAAGAATTAGAAAACAAAATTGCTAGGGCTGACAAGGCTTTCCAGACTTGGAAGAAATCTTCTTTTGCAGATCGTTCCAAATTATTGAAAAAAGTCGCTTCTCTGATGAAAGAGAAAAAGAAAGAATTAGCTGAAATGATAACCCTTGAAATGGGAAAATTAATTGCGCAAAGCGAAGCTGAAATTGACATGTGCATTTCTGTCTATGAATATTATGCAGAAAATGCAGAAGAATTTTTGAAAGACAAAGATGTTGACGTGAAAGATGGAAAAGCTTTTATTCGTAATTCTCCTATCGGAATAATTTTGGGTGTCATGCCTTGGAATTATCCGTTTAATCAAGTGGCTAGGATGGCAGCGCCAAATATCATGGCAGGAAATGTAATCGCGATAAAACATGCTTCCAACGTTCCGCAATGTGCCAAAGCGATTGAAGATTTATTTCTAAAAGCTGGCGCGGAGGAAGGAATTTATACCAATTTATTTCTGTCAAGCAAGAAAATTGCAAAGATGGCAGAAGATCCGAGAATCGCCGGAATGTCATTGACTGGAAGTGAAGGCGCAGGTTCAAGCTTAGCCGAAGCAGCAGGAAAAAATCTGAAGAAGTCAGTTTTAGAATTAGGAGGAAGCGATGCTTTCATAGTTTTAGAAGATGCAGATTTAGAAAAAGCAATCGAAAATGCCGTAACCGGAAGGTTCGGAAATATGGGACAAGCATGTACTTCTTCCAAAAGGATTATAGTTGTCGATAAAATTGCTGACGAATTTCTGGAAAAATTCAAAGAAAAATTAGTCGGATTAAAAGTCGGCGACCCGATGGATGAAAGCACAGAAGTCGGACCTTTAAGCAGTGAAGAAGCCGCAGAAAAAATTGAAAAGCAAGTTGATGAAACGGTGAAAGCCGGAGCAAAAGTGGTTATTGGAGGAAAGAGAATCGACCGTGAAGGCGCATTCTTTGAACCGACAATTTTGACAGATATCAAAAAAGGAATGACGGCTTACCACGAAGAAATCTTTGGCCCGGTTGCATCATTTTATAGAGTAAAAGATGAAAACGAAGCGATTGCTTTGGCCAATGATTCCAGCTTTGGATTAGGCGGTTCTGTTTTCAGCAAAGATATTGAAAGAGCAATAAATGTTGCCAGCCAAATTGAAACAGGAATGGTTTTCATCAATGAACACACAGCCTCTCGACCTGATTTGCCTTTTGGAGGAACAAAACGTTCCGGTTATGGACGTGAACTTTCTGAATTGGGAATTGAAGAATTTTTGAATAAGAAACTCATCAGAATAAGCGAATAAATTTTTTTATCTACATTTCTTTGCGGTTAAATTTCAACGCAAAGAACGCATAAGAACACACAAATAATATAAAAAAAATGCCGTAACTTTTAAGCTACGGCATTTTGTATAAATAATGGTTGGTTATTGGTTGGGTTTATTTTTATTCTGGATCTTCAGGATTTTCTTCTTCAGGAACAATACTGTCATCCGTAAACAAGCCTATATAATTTCCTGAAAAAACTTGACCATCAGCTCTTGTAAAAGAAAAAGTCAAGTCAATTGTGTTTTCAGTTATTGAATTAATTACAACTTTTTTTTCTGTGGCAGCTAATGCTGGTTGCTGGCTGTCTAAAAGGAAACTTCCATTTACATAGGAGAAATTTTCGTCTTCTGTATTTCTAACAAAAGAACCTCCAATTTCTATAAAATAATCCTCAATTTCAGCAATTTCTCCAGCGACTAGCGTAATTCCTTCAAAATCAAAATAAAGCTTTGTAACGTTTGAAATAGCATTTGAATTGGCCAAATCCACATTGGATAATACGATCGAAAGTTTGCTTGGCGTAATTTCATCTTCTGCATTTTCATCAACATAAGAAGCTGTATTCAAAACATAAAATTGCGAATTATAATTGAATCCGTATTTCGCTAATTCACGAGCGCCATCGTCGTCAGAACATGAAAATACGATACAAAGTATAAAAACGGTGCTTATGATTTTGAATAATTTATTCATATTTAGTTGTTTAGCATTACTGGCATTACAAGCATTGTCACTGTTTCGCCATCTTCCAATCCGTCAACAGGAGTAAGGATTCCGGCTCTGTTTGGCAATGACATTTCTAACATAATTTCGTCAGATTGCAAGTTGGTCAGCATTTCTGTCAAGAAACGAGAATTGAAACCAATCTGCATGTCGTCTCCTTGATAATCACAAGTCAGACGCTCTTCGGCTTTGTTTGAGTAATCAATATCTTCAGCAGAAATATTCAATTCTGCGCCAGCAATTTTCAAACGAATCTGGTGTGTAGTTTTATTAGAGAAAATCGCCACACGACGAACAGAACTCAAAAACTGAGAGCGGTCGATCATTAATTTATTCGGATTTTCTTTTGGGATAACCGCTTCATAATTTGGATATTTTCCATCAATCAATCGACAAGTCAAAACGTAATTGTCGAAAGAGAAAGTCGCATTTGAATCGTTGTATTCGATTTTTACGTCCGCTTCTGAAGCGCCAAGAATACTTTTTAAAATATTCAAAGGTTTCTTTGGCATGATAAAATCGGCAACTTGCGAAGCTTTCACGTCAGTTCTTGCATATTTTACCAATTTGTGTGCGTCTGTTGCCACGAAAATTAATCCTTCTGGAGAAAATTGAAAAAATACGCCAGACATTACTGGACGCAAATCATCATTTCCTGCAGCGAAAATCGTCTTGCTGACCGCTGTCGCCAAAACTCCTGCAGGAACAATTGTCGAAGACGGATCGTCAAGATTTACTGATTTTGGGAACTCTTCACCCGGAGCATAGGCCAAAGCATATTTTCCAGAATTAGAGCTGATTTCAATCGTGCTGTTTTCTTCAACCGTAAAAGTCAAAGGCTGTTCTGGAAACGTTTTCAAGATTTCCAAAAGCAATTTTGCAGGAACGGCAACACTTCCCGTACTTGTAGAATCGATTTCTAAAGTAGCAGACATTGTCGTTTCTAAATCTGAAGCAGAAACAGTCAATTGATTGTTGTCTAATTCAAAAAGAAAATTATCTAAAATTGGCAAGGTGTTACTGCTGTTGATAACGCTTCCCAAAACTTGCAATTGTTTTAATAAGTACGAACTCGATACTATAAACTTCATTTTCGTTTTTTTTAATGTGTGTAAAAATGGGTATAAATTTTACGATGCACAAATATATCTTAAACTAATTCTAAATCAAAACCAAATTATTAACATTATTTGCTGTACGCGCGCTTTCTCAAATAAGTGAACGCCAAACCAAAAATTGCCAGAATTAAGATTGGTAATCCAACAGTTAGGAACTGCGTAAACGTATAATTCTCAGAAACTTTCTTCTCGTCAAGCAATGGAAGCTCCACATTTTTACCGCGAATGTTAATAAGTCCGCTGTCATCCAATAGATAATTCATCGAATTCATCAAGAAATCTTTGTTTCCATAAACCTGCTGTGTCCATTGGTCGATTCCGTTTTTCAGAGGCTTTTTATTGGCATACATATAATTGACAATATCGCCATCGGCAATGACAATCATTTTGCTTTTCACGCCGTCGTCAGCCGATTTCTCCGCTTTGAAAGGTTTTACGCGGTTTTTAAATGCCGAAGTAAAGTTTCCTTCCAATAAAACGCCAATCGTCTGGTTTCCTTTTACATATTCGTCTTCTACAACGCCATCCGTAAACTGCTGAAGACCAATTTCTATTGGAGCTCCAACCACTTTTGACTGGGGAGAACTTCTTAAAAGAACTGTCTTTTTGATATTATTTTTCAATGTATCAATTTGGTTGGCAAATTCTAATTTTACCAAATTAACATTTTTATTAATCGGATGATTTTCCTGAGATTTGATAATCGGAGAATACAGCCAGTCAATCGGAACTTCGCCATTAGGAGACTGCGCGGTTACCGGAGTTGACAATAAATCTTCAACCAAATTATAGTTGATTCTGATGCCGTATTTAAAGAACATATCGTTCAAATTCAGCTCTCGAGGATACGCCAAAGCAGATTGTGATTTGTTTTGCAGGCTGTCTAAATCGGCCACAACATTATCCATCAGCCAAAGCGTTTTTCCGCCTTTCATGATGTATTGGTCCAAAATATATTTCTCAGAATCGCTGAAAGCTTCCGTTGGTTTTGCAATGATTGCCGCGTCAAAACGATCTAGATTCTGCATCGTTTTATTTTGGTCGTTTGTAAGCGAATCTAAATTAAATTCTCCGATCAAGTAATATTCTCTCAAATTCAAGATAAAATCAGCCAGATATTTATCGCCAATTTCGCCGTTTCCTTTTAAAACTGCGATTTTTTTCATGTCTTTTGTAGCTAATTTTGTGAGCGCATCTGCAAAAGCGAATTCTAGCAATTGAACCGATTTGCTGATATTTTCATCGGCGTTATTTCCAAAATTATTGACCAATAAAGGAACGCGGACTGACTTTTGTCCATAATTTGCAATCGCCCAAGGAAAAACAGGAATCATAGATTTCTTTCCGTTTTTATTGCTTTGGATGTTTGTAGGCGTAAAGCCAAGCTGTACCAATTCGGACATGTATTGGTCTGCTGTCGCTTCATCGCCAGCCGGATCTGTAAAATTGAAAATGATGTTGGAATTATAAGCTCTGAATTCTTCTAGCATTTGTCTAGTTTCGCTTTGCAATCTTTTAAATTGCGCTGGAAATTGTCCGTCTAAAAATACGTCGATATAAAGTGGCTGATCCACTTTTTTGATCATATCTAAAGTGCTTTGCGATAGCGTATAACGTTTGTCCTGTGTCAAGTCAAATCGCTTGAAAAAGAAATTTCCAGCGATATTCAAGGCGATAATTGCCACTAAAATCACGCCTAATTGCTTCAGGCTTTGTTTTTTGGATGCTTTCATTACGATTTCAAAGATTTAAGTTTGTAAACTGTAAACGATAAAAATAATACCGTAATGCTAACGAAATAAAGGATGTCTCGCGTGTCTAATACGCCACGACTCATGCTTTTAAAGTGGTAATCCATTCCAATGGAAGAAATTACTAAATCAAAACTTCCTGCAAAAGAAGAAATTCCGTCGAAGCCAAAATAAAATACGAAGCAAAGAAATACTGAAATTATAAAGGCAACAATTTGATTTTCAGATAGGGTGGAAGTAAAAATTCCGATGGAAGTATAAGCTCCTATTAAAAATAATAATCCGAAATAAGAACCTAAAGTGCTTCCGAAATCTAAATTTCCTTCAGGATTTCCTAAACTTGAAAGCACAAATACATATATTAATGTAGGAATTATGGCAATTAAAATCAATAAGAAAGCCCCAAAGAATTTTCCGTTCACAATTTGCCAAATGCTCAACGGCTTTGTGAAAAGCAATTCGATTGTTCCTTGCTTTTTTTCATCCGAAAAGCTTCGCATCGTCACTGCCGGAATCAGGAAAATTAAAATCCATGGCGCCAAAGTAAAAAACGGACTCAAATCTGCAAATCCAGAATTCGGGATATTAAAATCGCCCTCGAAAACCCAAAGGAAAAGCCCGTTGAGCAACAAGAAAATGGCAATGACCAAATAACCAATCGGCGAACCGAAAAAGGATTTGATTTCTCGTAGTAAAATTGATTTCATTAATTTTTGTTTGTTTAAAAGTTTTAAGTTTAAGGTTTAAAGTTTAAAGTTTTCGGAAGAACGTTGAACTTCAAACTTTAAACTAAATCAAACTGGCCAGCTTATCCACGCTCCAAGCTTCGGGTTTGTCATTAAATAATTTCTTCGTAAAATTCCAAATACCGTCAAAAAGCTCAGAATTCCTGTAATTTTCTAAATCTTGTTCGGTTTCCCAATAACTATAGGTAAAGAAAATGCATTTGTTATTTTTGTCTTGGTACAACTCTAAGAAACGGTTTCCGGGCGCATTTCGTATTTTTTCTTTCATCAATTCAAAATTTTCCAGAAACGCCGGAATGTTTTCTTCGTGAAAGGATAATTTTACAATTCGTACGAACATTAATTTATGATTTTAGATTTATGAATCTGCGCTTTTCCGTCATGGCTAATTTCTCTTGCCTATAAAAAACTAATCGTTACCAAATCCCGATAATTCATTCCCAATAAACTCGAAGCGCTTCCCAGCGAACTCGGATTGCTTCTGTAAATTGCAATTTCTAAAAAACCAGCTTCATTGAAAATAGCCAATTCTTTTCCTTCATAAAATTTCATCGGGTTTTGGTCAAAATTGACAATCGCAGAATAATTCGGCAGAATTGTTTTCAGCTTATAATTCTTGAAACCAATTTCGTATTTTCTGCCTTTGCCGATTTCCGTAAAAAGCTGTCTTGAAATATTTGTGACCACATTTCCACAATGATCAATGTAAATTGCGTAACCTTTTATCGAATTTCCATCTTGATTTACGACAGCTTGCAATTCAGTTACTTCTCGCAATTGCGTGATTTCTCGGCCAATTACGTTTAATAATCCGCCTCTGGCAATGTGGCAGGCAACGGTTACAAAAACATCCATTGCCGTGGCATTAATCGCCAAACGGTCGTGAATATTGATCGCCACAATCTTCTGCGGAATGATTTTCTGCGTCAGCATAGTCAAAACGCCATTATCAGCACAAATAAAATATTGGTCATTCCATTCCATCGCAATATGCTGCGTTTCTTGATGCAATTCAGAATCTACTCCTATAATATGAACCGTCCCTTTCGGAAAGCTATTATACGAAGCACCAATTATATAGCTCGTTTCAGAAACATTAAAAAGGTCAATTTCATGTGAAATGTCCACAATTTTAGCGTCTGAAAACTCTGAATAGATCTTGCCTTTCAAAGCGCCAACAAAATGGTCTTTGCATCCAAAATCAGTAGTGAGCGTAATTATTGACATAAAATTGTTTATAACATTACCGCCGAAGCGCCTATTTTTTTATTAAATTTGAGATATGCAAAGCTAACAAAATAGCCAGATAAATTTTTAATTTAATACTACAGCTTTTGAACGAAAGAACCATAGAACTCGTAGATATCGCACCAAAAGATTTTTGGGGCGCTCAAGATGCTCATCTTGAAACGATTAAAAAGTATTATCCAAAGTTAAAAATCGTCGCTCGAGGAACCACGATCAAAGCTTTTGGAGAAAAAGAAGTTTTAGACGAGTTCGAAAACCGCTTTCAGCGACTCATGCTTCACTTTTCGCGCTACAACAACATTGACAATAATGTCATTGAAAGGGTAATCGAAGGCGGAAGCCAGCAAGTCGAGAAAATGGGCGACCACGATAAGATTTTAGTGCACGGCGTTGGCGGAAAAATCATCAAGGCAATGACGCCAAACCAGCAATTGCTTGTCGACACGATGAACAAGAACGATATGGTTTTTGCTGTTGGGCCCGCCGGAACTGGTAAAACCTACACAGGAGTTGCAATGGCCGTGAAAGCGCTGAAAGAAAAGCAAGTCAAAAGAATTATCTTGACAAGGCCTGCCGTGGAAGCTGGAGAAAACCTCGGATTTCTTCCTGGCGATATGAAAGAAAAACTCGATCCTTACATGCAACCTTTATATGATGCGCTGCGCGATATGCTTCCGAATGAAAAACTCGAAGATTATATCTTAAAAGGAATCATACAGATTGCGCCTTTGGCATTTATGCGCGGACGAACTTTGGACAATGCTTTTGTAATTTTAGATGAAGCCCAAAATACGACACATTCTCAAATGAAAATGTTTTTGACGCGTATGGGAAAACAGGCAAAATTCATGATTACCGGAGATCCAGGTCAAGTCGATTTGCCAAGAAGGACTATTTCTGGATTGAAAGAAGCGCTTCTTGTACTTAAAGATATCGACGGAATCGGAATTATTTATCTAGATGACAAAGATATCGTAAGACATAGATTGGTAAAAAAAGTAATCGACGCTTACAAACAAATAGAAAATCACGATTAAAAGTCATTGCGAGGAACGAAGCAATCACATCAGAATAATAATCGCCTGAAATAAAAAATATGTCTGACCACAAACAAGTTTTCAGCGGTTCGCCTTTCGAAGGAATGGCCGTGAAAAATATATTAGAAAATAACGAAATTGAAGTTTTTGAAATCAATTCAACAATGGCTTCCATAGAGCCTTGGGCGGTTACAGCTGGCGGTTTCAATCCGTTTATACTAAAAGTGAGTGCTGAAGATTTTGAAAAAGCAAGCAAGATTGTTGAAGCTTATTATAATGGAGAATTTAGTATTGATTCATAAAAAAATAAACTATTCTGAGGTAATTTCCTAATTAAGTTAGATATATTTAATTTATTAAGTAATTGATTTATATTGTTTTAGTATATTTGGGTAATAATATTAAAAACCAATAAATTATGAGAAAAATTACTTTATCGCTTTTACTTTTTATTGTAGGAATAGCTTCATACGGACAATATTCTTGTGAAAATGCAATTCCAATAAGCAACGGATTTACTTCAATGGGAATTTTAACGCCTGGGGGAGGCAGTTCTAGTCCTGGATCATGGGTTACTTCAGCGCCAAATTGCCAAGGAACTGGAGGTTATAGCAGTACATTGAGTTTCAATACCACATGTTTTGACGATGTATTTATTTCTTCGGGTGATGATTATATGTTTAAATACACTTCAGGAAGCACTCCTGGAGAGTCAGTTTATTTCAAAATTTTAATCAGAACCGACTATATGGGCTTGATGGCGTTTTCAGACTGCACGGGGACTGCAATTTCTGGATGTCTATCAGGTGCGTATTCAGGTTCTTTCAATTCGCCAACCGGAATTTTATCAGTTACAGTTCCAAATTTAGCAGCTAATCAAACCATATATTTCGGCGTCGGAATTTGGGCAGATCCAAAAGTTTTAGACTTTGATGTTATTGAGTTTACAGTCACGCCAGCTTTAGGCACGGCCGATTTTGATAAAACAAAAACCGCTGTTTTTCCAAATCCTGTGAATGATATTTTGAATATTTCAAACCTTAAAGATGTTTCAGACTTAACAATTTTTAATTTGCTAGGTCAGGAAGTTCTCTCTGAAAAAGGAATTGACGCCGCAAAACAAGTCAATGTTTCTAGCCTGACAGCTGGAACTTATTTGGTAAAAATCAGTTCTAACGGCAAAACTGAAACTTTTAAAGTTGTAAAAAACTAGATTTATTTTATGAAGCGAGTGGCTCGGGCATTTTCAGCAATTGCATTTCCCGCTGGAGCCACTCGCTTTACTTTTGCTGAGCGCAAAAGCAAGAGCTCAAACAATGACACCATCGGGGCTATTTGAGAAACTTTTCGCTTTTTTGGAAACACCTGAACGATTGCGTGCCAACATCGCCTCAAAATCTGTGTGAATGGCTGCGAATTTTAGTGAATCTCTGTGAAATAATCCTTTGAAACTTCTATAAAACCAACTACTTTTACATCTTAAAAAAAAATACAACTACTATAATGAGCAACACAATCACAACTACAAATTTTAATTTTCCAGGCCAAAAATCGGTTTACCGTGGCAAAGTTCGCGAAGTTTACAACATTAATGACGAATTATTAGTAATGGTCGCTACCGACAGGCTTTCCGCTTTTGACGTAGTCTTGCCAGAAGGAATCCCATACAAAGGACAAATCTTGAACCAAATTGCGACAAGATTTATGGAAATGACTTCGCATTTAGTTCCGAATTGGTTAATTGCAACTCCAGATCCAAACGTTGCCGTTGGTCATTTATGCGAACCGTTCAAAGTAGAAATGGTAATTCGCGGTTATCTTTCAGGTCATGCGGCTCGCGAATATGCTTTAGGAAAAAGAGAAATCTGCGGCGTAACAATGCCAGAAGGATTGAAAGAAAACGATAAATTTCCAGAACCAATCATTACGCCAACCACAAAAGCGGACAATGGCGAGCACGATGCTGATATTTCAAGAGAGGAAATCCTTGCAAAAGGAATCGTTACTTTAGAAGATTATGAAGTTTTAGAAAACTACACAAGAGTCCTATATAACAAAGGAACTCAGATCGCAGCTGATAGAGGTTTGATTTTAGTAGACACAAAATACGAATTCGGAAAAACTAAAGAAGGCAAGATTGTTTTAATAGATGAAATCCATACGCCAGATTCTTCTAGATATTTTTACAAAGAAGGTTACGAAGAAAGACAGGATAGGGGAGAATCACAAAAACAATTGTCAAAAGAATTCGTGAGACAATGGTTAATCGCAAATGGTTTCCAAGGAAAAGAAGGACAAGAAATTCCAGCAATGGATGAAGCTTATGTAAATTCTGTTTCTGAAAGATATATTGAATTATATGAAAATATTTTGGGAGAGAAATTCTTCAAGGCTGATGTTTCGAATATCCATGAAAGAATCGAAAAGCATGTATTAGAATTTTTGAATCAATAATCTAATTGTTTGATAATAGTAATTTAACCACGCTCTGCGTGGTTTTTTTGTTCTTTGTAGTGTCAGAATCAATGATTTATAGAATACCTGAAATGTTAAAATTATGTTATAATAAAAAAAAGCTGTAACAAAGAAAAGAAACGTTCGTCTTAACTATACAATCAAATCATTTATTTAAATCATCATCAATTAAAAAACAATCATCATGAAAAAATCAATCGTTTACATCGGAATCGCTTTATTAGCATTTGGTAATGTTGCAATCGCAGCTAACAATGAAACAGGAATCACTGAAAAATTAGTGATCACAACAAACAAAGCTGTTAGTCCTTTATGCCAAGCAATCGCAAAAGGAGATCTTCAAACAGTGAAAAAAATGGTAGAATTTGGATCTGATATCAACCAGACTTCAAACGGAATGACACCTTTAATGTATGCGGCGCGTTACAACAAAGTTGAAATCGTAAAATTGCTTTTGGCAAACGGTGCAAAATCTAATCTAAAAGATGACAAAGGATTTACTGCTTTAAAACATGCAGAATTATCTAATGCTACTGAAACAGTTGAAATTTTAAAAGCTCACAAAGCATAAAACAAATCATCAATCAAAACAAAGTCCCGCTATTTAATAATAACGGGACTTTTTTATTTGTAGCAAATAATCTTATTTCTTGAAATAACTGAAAGTTTCTTCGTTTTTAATCTTCAGCAAAGATTCATAAATCAAAGAAATTACATTTTCAACGTCTTCGCGATGCACCATTTCTACAGTTGTGTGCATATAACGCAACGGCAAAGAGATCAAAGCAGAAGCAACGCCGCCATTGCTGTAAGCAAAAGCATCAGTATCAGTTCCGGTAACTCTAGAAGAAGCCAAACGTTGAAACGGAATTTTTTTCTCTTCAGCAGTGTCAATAATCAGCTCGCGCAAATTATTTTGAACCGCTGGCGCATAGGTAATAACCGGACCTTTTCCGATTTGAGTGTCGCCTTCTATCTTTTTGTCTATCATCGGCGTTGTCGAATCGTGGCAAACATCTGTTACAATGGCTACATTTGGCTTGATGGTTTTTGTAATCATTTCGGCACCGCGCAAACCGACTTCCTCTTGAACGGAATTTGTGATATACAATCCAAAAGGTAATTTCTTTTTGTTTTCGTGCAACAAACGAGCAACTTCAGCAATCATGAAACCGCCCATTCGGTTGTCAATCGCTCTGCAGACAAATTTGTTTTCATTCAAAATCATGAATTCATCCGGATATGTAATTACGCAGCCAACATGAACGCCTAATTTTTCAACTTCTTCTTTAGTCTCGCAACCGCAATCAATAAAAATATTGTCGATTCTTGCCGCTTCTTCCTTGCCACGATTTCTTGTGTGAATTGCAGGCCATCCAAAAACACCTTGAACAATTCCTTTTTTGGTATGAATATTGACACGCTTCGAAGGCGCAATCATATGATCAGAACCGCCATTTCGAATTACATAGATCAAACCGTTATCGGTAATATAATTTACATACCAAGAAATCTCATCCGCATGACCCTCGATTACGACTTTATATTTCGCATCTGGATTGATAACTCCAACCGCTGTTCCATAAGTATCGGTAATAAATGTATCAACGTATGGTTTTAGATAATTCATCCAAATTTCCTGACCGCTTGATTCATATCCTGTCGGCGAAGCATTATTTAAGTAACTTTCCAAAAAAGCCAAAGATTGCTTTTTTAATATAGATTTTGATGCCATAATTTATTTTTCTGCTAAAATATAAATTTGAAATTACAGTTATCCATATATTGTATATTTTTACACAGCAAATTCATGAAATTAATGAAACCAATAAAATATATCGCCTTCCTATTATTAATGTCAAATTCCTTAAGTGCACAGGTTGACAAAAACGATGAATACCTTCAAGACATCGACACGATGAAAGTGGTGCAGCTTCCCGAAGTCCTTATATATAGAGGAGACGATATTGACGAAGAAAGCAAAAAGAACTTCCTGATTTTGCAGCGCCGAATTCAGAGAGTGTATCCTTTTGCAAAAGCGACTTCCGAAAGATTAGTTTCTCTTAATAAAGGAATGGCAAAACTGAAGACTAATAAAGAGAAGAAAAAGTATTTTAAAATCGTAGAAGAATATCTTGAGAAAGAATTCGAGGGAAAACTAAAACAGCTTTCTCGAAAAGACGGTCAGATATTGGTCAAATTAATCCACCGCCAAACCGGAAGCACGACTTATGATCTCATCAAGGAACAAAAAAGCGGATGGAAAGCATTCTGGGCAAACAAAACCGCCAGAGTTTTCAGCATAAATTTAAAAACAGAATATAGTCCTTATAATGTGCCTGAAGATTTTCTCATCGAAAGTATCTTGGTCAAGGCGTTCCAAGAAGGGAGGTTGCCAAAGCAAGCACCCGCCATTGACATCAACTATGAGCAGTTATCCAAGTCATGGAATCAAAAACTCGCAAAATCAAAATAGCATACCTATATTAAGGACAGTCATTCGGCTGTCTTTTTTCTTTCCAAAAGATTTTGAAGCGAATCATCAGGCAAATTCAGGAAACGAAATTCCCGCCTTCCTTCCAGAGATCCCGTGAAAAACGGGATGCTCTTCCCTCCAGTCTGGGCTATTTGAGAAAAAATCCCGCTTTCTTGGAAACGCCAGGACCAGCATACGCGCCAATCCATGCCAAACGCGATGCTTGAATGCCCTTCAATGTCTTAATATGGCGAATTCTAGCTTTTGTTTTTACGTCTTTTGTAATGGCTCAAAAAAAATATGTCTGCAACTGCAATGTTTTCAGTTAGTTAAAAACAAAGTCAAGAAAACATTAAAAAAATGTTACCGAAAAGCTTGCGCAAGAAGAAAAGTTGCCTACTTTTGCACCCGCATTCAAGGCGAAGTTCTTATTAAAATCTGGAAAATTAAATAAAAAAAATCTCAATAAAGATTTGCAGAAAACGGAAAAGGATTATATCTTTGCCCTCCGCAAATGAGACGAAATTTAATCGCAAGCAAAACGAGAAAAACATCAAAAATTTTTCATCAAAAAGCTTGCCAAGAATAAAAAAGAGTTTTACCTTTGCACCCCGCAAGACAGGGAGTTCATTGAGAGGCTGGCAGGTAGATTTGGAGAAAAAAGGAAATCAAGGTTTCTGAAAAAAAAACTTCGCAAAAAGCTTGCAGGACTGGAAAAGGAATTCTACTTTTGCACCCGCTTCCTGAAACACGGATTCGGAAATAAAAAAAGAATGACACGTTCATAGACATATTGGATTGACAGCAA
>Ga0247812_10000220_pt1 | contig 55012 bp, 54 predicted proteins | sample UWRJL149409B1_FD_178011 | JGI IMG/M metagenome (GOLD analysis project Ga0247812, IMG submission 178011) | Plant litter microbial communities from Arlington Agricultural Research Station in Wisconsin, United States - UWRJ-L149-409B-1 | ecosystem: Environmental > Terrestrial > Plant litter >...
TTTTTTCCTCCACCACCAAGAGATAGCTTTTCAATAGCGTTATACCATTGGGATCTCCGATTTGCGGTGTTAACTAAAATAGAAACATCACCTCCCGCGCGTTTCCAAATATCGTCCTGGTCTGGGCCTTGCGGGTAAAGTTTAACAAGTTCGTCAACAAATTTCTTTTTAAAATCATCTGAGTTTATATCTTTTTCAAGCTTGCTATTCACTTTTAAAGCATCGATCATTTCAAATGCGAATGCTGAAGCATTTTCAGCTGCCACTGGTTGTGAGCCACTTGCATCAGATTCTTCCTTATTTTCAATCAAATCTGATATGCCACGAACTTCAATACCGTGAGCGTTATATGGCCTAGCAGCAATTAAATATCCATTCCCCTCCATATCAACAGCTGCGGCATCACTACAATAACGTTTTATGTACTTAAAAGTCGTTGCACGAGTTGAAGAAACCACCTTTTCGCCTGCGGCAATTGGCAGTACAAAAGCATTTGGTTTTTTTTCTCCCGCCAATCTTTCAGTCCATTTGCCTTCTCTTTTTACATGTTTTGCAAGCTGCTCTAATATATAGGAAGAAGGCACAGTATCAAACCTCGGCTTAAACTCCTCATCGTCTTTGCCGACTTCAAAACCTATCACTTTAGAGGACGCAACTACATCTCCAAGAGCTACATCTTTTATACCTCCGGCAATACCTACAAAGAAGGTATAATTAGGCTTAAAATATTCTATAGCCCTACCAGTTTCATCAGCGGCGCGAACATTACCTGCACCGGTTTCAACCAGCAAAACCGAAAAAACGTTGTCACCAGAGAGATATTTTCCGGAGTTGTATATTGAGCCAGTCGTAGGATGAGCTATAGCTTCTATATCGCTTAAATATTTTTTTACTGCTTCAAATTCGAGACCTAAAGCGGTCATTATTAGTATTCTATTGTCTGCCATTATTTAGTGTGTTTTTTTAATTCTTTTAATTCATTATTTTGAGGATGATCCTCAATCATTACCTTCAGCAGGGATGCTGCAGAAAGATTTGTGCTGCCCCCTTTTACTATAAGGGAAATACCATGCCGCCAGTTTTCTTCCCTTGAGCTTTGATTGCTAAATTTACTGATATCGCCGCCGGCTCTTTTCCATATGTCATTTTGTTCAGGACCATGTGGGTACATTGTTGTTGCCTTTTTCAAAATTTCGGAGTAAATAGCATCAACAGGAACTTGCTCGCCAAATAGGTTTCCGTAGCTCAATTTTTCATACCAGCTGAAACTTATCAGAGATTTACAATTGTTTAGCGCAATCCTGTATTGTTGATTATATTTCGCTTTTTCAAAGATTTGCCTAGCTGAAAAGGCTAATTTTTTTTCAAAAACAACGGTTCCTAATTTTGAGGATTCCAGCTCACTTATATGGTCTCTGAAATGATATAGGTACTCGGAAAGATGCCTATCTTTTAGATCTGGTATAGTATAATAAGCCGTTAAAACAGCATTTATATTTGATCTGTTTTGACCTAAAAAAGCTGTAATAAAATCATCGCTGCAAAGAATTGCTTTAATTTCCCTTTCTACGTTATCAAATGATAACGTTCCTTTTAAAATTTTGTCCATGCAACCAGCTGCGGTAGCTTTCTGAAACTTTTGCATGAATACCTCAGGGAGGTTGTTCCAGATATTTTCTCGTGTTTGATCTGATAAATCTGAAAATTCGCTTTCAGAAAAATGCAATAATATATGTTCTGGGATGGGGATGCCCTTGTTTATTAAGCTGACCACTTTTTCAAGGGTAAAATTTAGATTGTCTATGCCATGTGCAAGGTTGCCAGTTATCCTTATGCTCTCAGACCAAATCTTTAACCACACAGATTGTTCTGCGTTTATTTCTTTTAATAAAATTGGTTTTATTGAGGCCCGGCGAGCATACTCTGTAACCAGAAGATCGTCCGCCGTCGCTAGAGCTGCGTCTAAAAGATCCCCATCACCTAAGTATTCAATTATCAAATGACTGCCTTCAAAATTTGTGGAATGAGACTTTCTTTCGAAGTCAAGCTGCATTTTGATGGCGTCTTTGGCAGGTAAATATTTTAATAGCAAATGCGCATGTAAAGCAAACCAATTTTTATCCTGTATGAGCGCTGCTGCTTTTTTTGCAGCCAGGCTTTCAATTGACTTCGGCATCGATTCAATAAAAATCTTTTCAGCATTATTATCGCCAGGAATAAAAGACAATAGCTTAACCGTGGAGCTTTCCGCTTTAAGAAAAATTTGCCATGAATTGCTGCCGCTTACATATCCTAGTTTACTACAAACTCTGGAGAAACATTTCACCACTGCATCACGCCACCAATTTATTTTAGAAACATCGATGAGCTTTAGAAGTTCGTCAACGGCATCAGCTTGAAAATTCTTGTCACTATTAAAAGCGGTATAAATAAAAGTTTCTATGGCTTTGCCAATTATATTTGCTCCCTCCGGAAACCCATTCAAGTCGAGATTGCTCAAACTTTTAATATTACTGTTGTAATCCGATGAAATTGCGTCAGCAAGCTTCTGTATAATTTTACTTTTTATCTGGGGGCCTGACGAAGATTCAGGCGAAATTTTTGAAATATTTCTAACCAATAACCTGATTTCATCCTGGCTTATATTTCGGTCGATTTTTTGGAACAACAGAAAAGCTTTGACCGCCAGTTTTACTGTTGGCCAGTCGGACAGTTGAATATTTAAATCCTTAATAAACTCCTCAAATACATTCTCTGCATTTTTGCAAAGCACAAATTTTTCTATCTCAGATTCTATCTGGACATTATGTAATTCTAAATCGTCAACATATACCGAGTTTTTAAGAATCGGTTTTAAGTTTTCCTGAATATAAACTATTGTTTTTGCATAGTCTAATGACGATAGAGAAAACCCCGCAGTGTAAGAGAAATTCTTTTTTAGTCCTAAAGGCAGGCCTGGCCATATCGCACATAAGGCCTTTTCGAAAGATGTGAGTTTACCGCAAAACAGCACTGGCAGATTGTCTGTAATGATATATTGCAAAGTCTTTTGAACATAAAACGGAAATTCTTGCATTTCATTTTTTTCAGCGACCGTGGGTGTAATCGAAATTGTTCTTAATTGGGTGTGATTTGGAATCTCGCTGACAAAATGTGACAGTATATCGTTCAGATTCTTAATGTAAGACAAATCATTTACTTCCAAAATGAGTACATGAGTAAAAACCATCCCGCCACGCGCTGCAGCAAGGTCAGGATATGTTTTTGTAAATATGTATTTCCCATCGAATCGTATTCCTGACAAGTAGGGTTGCATAATTATTCCTGCAGGTATAGCACCAGGTCTGTCAGTAAATGCAGTTAGGAACGAATTTAACTCACTGTTCCTAAAAGTAGATGAAATGCAGCCATGCGATTTTCCAATATCGCCATAAAAGGCTTGCTCTATGTATATGTCTTTATTATCCAATGAATGATGCAATTGACAGGGTTAAATCTGATTCTTTCTTACCCTCAGGCGTAATTATATATCCAAATTTTTCAGGCCCCTTTTTTACAAAGTCCCTATCCGCTTTTTTTATATCCAAGCTTTTTTCTGTTGCAGAAAGTCCAATTATATCAAGATACTCATCCTTCCAGGTCTGCTTGAGATAACTAAAAAACGAGGGTAATTTTTCTTGAAGTAGTTCACTTGGCAATCGGTCGCCGGCATGTGCTTCTAATAAATCCCAACAGGATAAAACGATTGTCAATTTCGGAACAGCAATTCTTTGCTTTGAAGCTGTTTTTTTTGCGTATAGCAGCATTTGCAGTAATTCTGTAAAAAAGGCCGCATCGGAAAGTTTAAGGGACGCCACCTCTTCATTTCGCTTGGCAAGCACTTCCATTTCGGGAATTCCACGATTTATGATGTCTTCGAGGGGGAGTATTTCATCCAAGCGGATAAAAAGCATCCAGGAGTCGCTTTTTTCAATTTGATCTTTCCATATTTTGGTAATGCGCCTGTCACTAACAATTGCCTTAACTTGTTCTCCGCCATAATCCGGAAAGTTAAATGTTATGTTTTTTCCATGTGTATCAGTAATTTGCAATTCAAGTGTTTCATTTGAATTAACATTTGTATGGTCAGCAGCTTTGCCATCATTAAGGCATTCAAGGACTTCTTTGAAAATACTTAAATTCTCTGGAGGTGAAACAATTTTATAAAAGCTTTCACGAGTTAGAAGTCTGCCGTAGAGCTGTCCCCCGAAATGCGTCTTGCCTACATTTGGACCTCCAATTATTAATATATTATTTTTATTTTCTGACATAATTATCGTTTTGAAAGGAACATATCATCGGCACGGTGCTGGTCAACTGCAGGCAATTTATTCACTTGTTTTGATATGGTTTCTACTATCCATGAAATACTTTCAAGTATATTTTTATAAAAGGCACCATCCACACCCTCATGTACACTAGTCTTAAATTCAGCATAATTTTGTATAGCAGAATTTTTAATATATCCTGAGATTTGCTGTGTAGTTTCTTCATCAAGTTCAATGTCAGATTTGGACCAAATCAGTCCAAAAGGGCGACTTCCCAGATTCTGTTTTATCCTGTCTGAAACCTGTCTTATCTGTCTGCGAGCTTTGCCAAGACCTTCTCCGGCAAGCATTTCACAATCCGAAAACAAGAGGAATGCGTCTCCGTTTTGATGAATCCAATTTGCACCTTCTGCATTTGGATCATTTTGATTAATGGTCCAACTATCAAACCATTCACCAGGGGCGTCAGTGAACACCATCTCTTTTTTATCACCGGAGCTATTTCGTACAGAAAGATGGAGCAGGCCTGGAATCCTGCCGGAATTGCCACTGGTATGAGGGGGAAATTGGATATTATTATTTTGCTTCCAGCTTAGATACCATGCAATATTTTCCCAGCCATTTAAGGTTAATGAGCCCGAAAAGTGATAATCGCCTATTTTGTGGCCGTTCCGTAACAAACAATACAAAGTTGCCAGGAACGTTGTCTTTCCAGCACTTGCAACACCTGTTATACCAATTAGGATTACTTTTGAGGTAGAGGACAAAAAGTTTAGATCCTGCAACCCAAAGGTATTTCCAGTCCAGGGAATACGCAGAAAGTACTCGGAATCAATTTCTTCTGTATTTTCCAATGTTTCGGTAGCAGAAGTTTTTTTGTAATGCGGACATTCCTTTAAAACTTCGCAACCTTCATAATTACATCCTGTTTCTTCAGGATAGCAATCGTCTTTGCTACAATTTCCAGCCATTTTAAGGAGTTGTTAAATGTTCAGCCATAAAATCATGCAATATTATTACCGCAATATCATTAAGTGAGATCAATTCTGCTTCATCAATTCCTGTATATTGCTTAAAAGTATCAATGGTGGTTTTACCTTCCACAACCAAGCCCAAATAATCTGAAATAGAAATCCTGCGAACTGAACTCTCAACATCGCCAAAATAATTTTTTAGTATGGTTAAGTGTTCAGGATTGTTAATATTATGAAGGAATTCAGAGAATGGTATCTTCTCATCTGCTGTAGCTTCAAGGATCAAAATTGTATCTCTCAGTAAAAAATCAACACTAACAGGAACTATGCCTGGCAATTGGTGATATAGGTCGCTTGCCATTACAAAAGGTTGCAGATATTTATCAATACTTCTATAGCTATTTTTTAATGAAGTTGAATACAAAGTTTCTTTCCACCATAGCAATTTGCTTCTTCTTTCCACTGCCTGTATAGATGTAAACGAAGCTTTTAAGCTTTGGTCTAAAGAAGATTTAAAATCAGCGAAAAATTTATTTAGAGGAGTTTCAATAGATGAAGGAGATAAGCCATCGGCAAATTTTTTGAAAGTTGCCGTCAAAAGATTTTCAATTCCTTCGGTTGCATTTTCTGAAAAATGAGTTGACCATGGATCTGGATGTGAATAGGGATCATGACCTTGTGTAGTTCTTCCTGCAGCAACTTTTAACTTTGCTTTTAAATCTGTACTATCAATTTTAACTTCGCTGAACTTCAAACCACTCACCTTTAAAACCGGTATTTTTAATTCCGATGGCTGTGTTGTCAGTGACCATTCAGTAACGGCATGCTTTTCCGAGATATTTCCAAGATCATACAGCATTTTTTCAATAATGTCTTTTTCTCGACCTAATTTAGCATAAGGATAAAAATTGGAGCCCGTTAAATATATAATTCTCGCTATAGAGGCATCTTGGCTACCAAGATCATCCAATGCACATAGTATAACGGCTCTCAATAAGGGAATAGGCCTTTCAGTAAACTTAGAACGCAATGCTTTCCAATGTTCTGAGACTATTGCTTCAGTTTCAACTAGAACGGGTTCAGTATCTGAAATCGAAGGATCCAGGGCAACAAGTGTATAACTAATAAGCAAACCTTTGCTCGCTGACAATTTAGTCCTCAAATCTTCTATCGACTTTGTAATATGTTCAAGTCTGGCATCATTATCCCCTATATCCAAAAGACCAGCCTGGAGAAAAGGCTGTAATAACTTACTTTCCATATTTTATTGTTTATTTTTTATATCTAATTGATTTCCTGTAACTGTAATTCCTGTAATTCCTTTACTAAAAGATGAACCATTGTACAAGGATTATGATTGGAATAATCTGTCCGTCCATCATACAATTCAGCAAGACTTTCAGCTCTTGCAATCGCGTCTGCCATATTTCCATGCTCCTTTAAAATCTTATACATTTCAGGACTATTTTTAGCGTAATTATAATTCTGTCCTAAAATTGGTCGCAAATTTGCCTCAATCATTGCTTCATACTGTGTACGGTTCATACCTGTGTTATAAAAGTGAAAATGCAGCAAAAACCAAAGTTCGAAAGCCTCATTTGACCAAGCACAGCCAATTACAGGGTTAGCTGCGTTGCAAAAATTTATAGCATTATTAAAATCTGCAGCAGGGAAACTATCCCGATCAAATACTGTCCAAAGTTTGTCTACTGGCCTTCCATTATTCTTTTCGTATTGAGCTTTAAGCCTCAATGCCTCTGTCACCAGAGTCATCGTATTTCGTCCGGTTCCCGCAATATCAATTTGAAAGGAAGTCAATACACCTTTTGGAAGATCATCTTTAAAACCTTTGAAATAATTGGGCTCGGTTTCTTGTCCTTCACAAACTATCAAATAGTATTTCCGCTTTTGGCGAAAATTTATTTTCCTTTTTTCTTCTTTACGAGCTTCTCTTTTAAGAATTTCGTTTGGGATTTTTATTTTTCGTGCCATTCCAACTTTACATTTGTAACATTATCAATAAACGGAATTGCACCATATCGCCCTTCTATATAATCTTTCTCAAATGACCTGTCTTTTCTTATAGTTTTTCCCTCTTCCTTATAATCTACAAGGGAATACATCGATGAAGCACCAAAATTATCTTTCTCTACAAAAAATACCTGGTCACGGCGGTAATTCCCATAGTTCAGTAAATTTGTATCGTGCGTAGCAAAAATCAACTGTGCACTATTCCTGTTTGATTCTTTGGAGTGAAACAATTTTGTTACGGCAAGCGTTAGCAGGGGATGTAGACTGGCATCCAATTCATCAATAACCAATACCCCTCCGTCGTTTAGCACATCAAATACTGGCCCTGAAATATTAAAAAGCTTATTTGTGCCCGAAGATTCCTGACTTCGCATATCAAATTCAACAATACCATCTTGATTGTTTTTTTCATCAAAACGCTTATGAATAGTTTTGATATCAATCTTAAAAGCACCCTCAAGATCAGTAACAATCTGCTTCAGCACATTTTCAGAAATGTCAGCAGGCAGATCTTTTGGGTCAAATTGCTGCTTAAAAATGGCGATATCCTCAAATCCCAAATCTAGCTTTTTGTAAAAGTCAATTAATAAATTACGCGTTTGCTTATTCTCAAGCATTCCAAAAGTTACCCCTTTGTATCCTTCATGTTTAAGTCCCGAAATTGTAATAAAATTTCTAAACCATCTGATAATCTTTTTAGCAGTTTTTCCATTAAATTGGTCTACAACGTTTAAGAATAAAGCATTATCACGGGTTCTTTCTTCCAGGTCTTTTCCTTCCGAAAATGATTTCATTACATCGATACCATCCTTGATCCTATAAAACAGTGGCTTCTCTATTTTTTTTACTGTTTCAAAAAGCCACTCTGAAAGTACTTCCTTGTTATCTATTTCAAAGCCATACCTGTAGCGGATATTATCAAGTATAAATACCGTTTCAAACATTGAGGGAGCCGTATCAGTAACAGAACTTAAAAGAAATGGATCTATATCTAACTCCTCAGAAGAAGACTGTTCAAATGAAAACAATACCAACCTCCGCATAGTAGACATGGCTTTTATAAAGTTGCTCTTTCCACTTGCGTTCGCACCGAAAATTATTGCGCCTTTCAACAAATCAACTCGCTCTGTATTTGTAACATTCGAATCGACATGTTCCTTAATTGCCGTTGCCGATAGGTTCAGCACAGCTTTTTCTTTAAATGACAGGTAATTCCTGACTGAAAATTCGATTAACATAGTGTATATTTGTGAAATTGTCTCACAAATATACTAAAATTAATTAATATGAGAAAATTTCTCATATTTTTACTTATTTTATTTTTATGAGATTGATCTATTATTATAAAAACACTACAAAAAACTTAGAAATTAATTTCTTAATTACACTTCACTGTTCCCGTCTAAAATGAATTTAATGTAAAATAGTTATTTTTTTAAGTTAAATATGTACTTGAATCTGGTTACAAGTGCAATGTAAATTGTTCATGTATAATTCGCATTAAAAAAGAGGCCGAAGCCTCTTTTAAGATTAAAATTCGAACAATTTTTTCAATGATTTAGGGCTTTGGGTAAAATATTAATTAAGGTTTAAGCCCTCCTCATCAACTTCGGTGGCTAATTCAATAACTTTATGGATTAGGAAGGCCTCAACCAACGAAAGTGCGTAGTCCCGATCGATAGGTAACATATCTGTCTTTATAACCTCTTCAATATATTGTTCAGGGTTCCACAATTTAAGTACTAATTCAGGATGTGTATGTTCAATACTTTGCAGTGTATTCTCAAATTTCTTGTTTGCTGTTTCAATGAATTCCTTGTGATCTTTTCCACCCAATGGCAGGGTGGTAATTTTAATGGTAGATTTCTTTTCCATGGGTTTAGTTTTTTGATTTTCAACTGATGATTTCTCTCTTTTAGCCAGACGGTAGTCGTAACCATAACTTTGATGGCCATCTACATCTGCAAAAACCGCTTTGAAAATGTCCAGTTTAAACTCGTCATCAAATAAGAAACCTTTCTCATCTTCCTCGCCCGAGATATACATATCCCATTCTTCGATACTGATTTTATGCATGTTATCGAACAATAATTTTGATAATTCAAGTGCCTCTGGATTTGCTTTCAGAAGTACAGTCCATTTTTCAAATCCTCCCAGCCTGGCAATGATATGCTGAGCATTCATTAGTGTGAAATGGTTTTCATCGATCTCGAAGTCAGTGACCAGCGCGTCAACATCGAAAAATTTTGGCGAATACTCAAAGAGGTTGTCGCCTAACGAAGAATCGAAATAAGGTTTTTGTGTTTTAAAATCTTTGTGCAGATTTTTTGCTTGGAGTTTGAAGTACTCAATAGTTTTCATAATACATTCCTTTAGTACCGACTTAATTATCCCGAATATTTGCGTTCGTAATCTTTATTTGGATAATAAGCAGGTAGGTTAGCATTATTAAACTATTGGCTGATGAAATCTTTGCACGAACGAGCTAGCTTGCCAACAAGCATATGCAATATTAAAAATAAAATTTTAATTGACCAAATTTATTGTACTGATTTATAGCTATATGGATGTTAACTATGTGTTTGTATTTCAAAATTAGACTTAATGAGAATGGAAAGTAAAACCGCATTATAGTATTCAATTTGAAAAAATATATGTGACCGCCTTTTAAATCTCACCTTGCGATGGGAGTTATTTTGAGTAAAACCAAAGTGATTACAAATGGTCTTATCAGATAAGCTTCAAGACGTTTCATAACTTTTTTTGGAGCTAGAAACCAAAGCGCCAATTTCATTGAAAAAGATGTCATTTTTAAAACCTTCCACATAGAGGCAGTTGTTCTGATCTTACATTCATTTCTTGTCTTTCATTACTTCCCCTTCATTTTTATATTCAATAACCAGTATGCTTTTGTCTCATTTCAGCAGCAAAGGTATTTCCGTGTCCTTAACGCAATAGCAAGGCCAGGCCTTTCAGGTTTGACAAAAAATCTCCACCCATCCGGGTTGTATTTTTTGTCAAAACCTTGCTATTGCTAAACACTAACCTTTTTATGCTCCCGAAACGAAACATAGCATACTCCGGCTCTTTAGACGAATAAAAAAAATGTCAGCAATGAAAAGTAAAATATTAAAGATGGATTTGATGAAACAAAACAGCACCTCCTCTCATTGCCGAATAAAATTTCAAAAAAAATTAATCACTAAAAATCACAGAAATTATGAACATCACAGGAAGAGTGACAGCGGATGCGCAGGTACGCAACGTGTCGAACAGCAAGACAGTAGTAAACTTTTCGGTAGCCATCAACGACAGCTACAAAAACAAGGCGGGCGAACGCATAGAGCAGACAACGTATTTCGACTGCGCCTACTGGCTTAGTCCAAAAGTAGCGCAGATACTAACAAAAGGTACGGTGGTAGAACTTACAGGCAGGGTAAGCGCAAGGGCGTGGACAGGCAGTGACGGACAACCGCACGCAGGACTGAACTTCAACACCTCGCAAATCAAACTGCACGGTGGCGGTAAAAAAGCAGAAGTTGTACAAGCCCCTACAGGAAACAGCAACGATAAGGAAAAGGACGACCTACCATTTTAACAGCGAGCATCTAAATAATTTTTAAACTTTTTAAATCATTTTATCATGGCACATAATATCAATTTTAACAGCGAAACAGGACGCTATTCATTCTTTAGCGTAAAGGAAAAAGCGTGGCACGGACTAGGGCAGATTGTAGCGCAATACCCAACAAGCGAGGAAGCTATAAAGCACGCAGGGTTGGACTATGAGGTAGCCAAAAAGCCTGCCCTTATCAAGGGCGCAGGATTATCAATTGGAAACAATGGAGAAATTATCGAGGGACAGGACATCATAATTCCCAACCGCTTTGGCACATACCGCACCGACACCAACCAGCCGTTCGATGTTGTGGGAAAAGATTATCATATCGTACAGAACCGTGAAGCGTTTAATTTCTTCGATGCGATTGTAGGCGGTGGCGAGGGAATACTATATGAAACCGCAGGGGCTTTGGGTAATGGGGAACGCATCTTTATCACAGCCAAACTGCCCGACTATATCCGTGTTGGAAATGGAGATGATGTAACGGAAAAGTATATTTTCCTGACCACCTCCCACGATGGGAGCGGAAGTATCACAGCCGCTTTTACGCCTATTCGTATCGTATGCCAAAACACGCTTAACGCTTCCTTGCGCAGTATGACTAATGTAGTGCGTATCAAACATACTTCGGGAGCAAAACAGCGTATCGAGAATGCCCACAAGATTATGGGTTTGGCAAATACCCTGAGCAGTCAGTTGGAGGGCATATTCAATGAATGGATAAAAGTAAAGGTAACAGACCGAGAGGTAAGAAAGCTGATACAGTTGGCACTTTGTCCAAATAAAGAAACTTTCGATTTACTAAAAAAAGGTGCGGAAGATGAAATCTCCACCGTGTTCAAAAATACAGTTGAGGATGCTTTTGCATACGCTATGATTAGTGACACACAGCAGATGGACACTACAAAAGGCACATTGTTCGGAGCCTACAACGCTGTTACAGGCTACTATCAGAATGTACGCAAATACAAAGATGATGAAGCCAAGTTGCAGAGCATTGTTTTGGGCGGTACTGCCCAACTCAAATCACAAAAAGCATTTGACTTGTGTACAGGCTTTGCCTTGGATGGTGCAGAGATCCTAAATTTTAATTAGATAAACAAAGGCTACCGCCTTAATCGGTGGTAGCCTGTTATAAAATAACTGATATGAATATTGGAATTATAACATACAGGAATTACGATGAAAGGATACTGCTCAATTGGAATTTCAACCTATTGGAACTATTCAGAATTATATTGAACGACAAGGATTTTGTACGCTTTGAAATCTTTGACAAAAACAACAACCTTCTGCTTTCAACACATTATCCCGATGTGGAACACAAGGGCGTATATATAAAGGTTGTCAAGATTGAAAAAGAGAAAGAAATTACGGGAATTACCTATGATGCATTCCGAACACCATCAACTATCCGAAGGATAAAGGTTCGATGGAACGTAAACGGTACAAGATTCAGGATAAAGAAAAGAGCCCTTGAATATGTCTATTGGCAAAACAGAAGGGCAGGCTTACAGATTGAGGGGTTCGTTGACCGCAGGTAGCCTAAAAAAGAACGATTGAACAACATTTTAAACCTTAGAACGATGAATACAAATTTTTTCCATCAGATAGCACAGTTGCAGATTACAGGTGATTTGCAACTCACCATAGCAAAAGGAGCAGAAAACAACCTTATCGTATCGGTTATGCTCCAAAACGAACAATGCGGAGACAACGCAAAGAACATCATACCGCCCCTTAATCTTCGGGGAACAGCCGAAGAACTCGACAACGGTTTTTTCGAGAACATAACTACACCCATACAAACCGCTTCAGGCTTAATGGTGGATATGGAAGGATTTATGAAGCAGGTAGAAGAAGCCAAAAAGCAATCGGCAATGGAGAAAGAGAAAGGCGAAAAACAGAAAAAAGAACAGGAAGCCAAAGACAAAAAGTATAACGATGCAATGGCTAAGGCTGATGAATTGGAAAAGGAAGGCAAATTCCGTGAGGCTTGGATGAAAGTACCCGAGATGGCGGAGTTCCCTGAAAAGGCTGACGAGATACGCAGACGTAAAAGAGAACTATCCGACAAGTTTTCTGCACCAAGTCTTTTCGGAGCTATTGAGGAAGAAAAACCCGAACCCGCAAAAGCGGAAGAAGTATCTGCCGACTACCCAACAGAAACTGCACAGGAAAACTAAATGTAATAACTTAAAACTCATCATCATGTTATTAGCAACGCAATTGGAAAGAGTATTTATACTCAAAGATAAAGGTCAGGACATAAGGCTGACCGACCCTGAACCACGTTGGAGCGTGGAAGCAGTACTAAATTTTTACGCCAACAGGTATCCCATTTTGACAACCGCCAAAATATCTGCACCCACCATCAAGGATGATGCAGTAGAATACCGATTTGAGAGCGTAATGGGAACTAAAGGATAATTTAAAATTTTAAAGCAATGGACTATGCACAAACATATCATATCGGGAACAATCAAGCTACCCGAACAAAAAAGGCAAAAGCAGTTGTACCAACAGCTCAGCGAGTTCGCCCAATGGATGCAAAAACCCAAAGATGCGAGCGAGGTTCAAAAAGACAAACGCAGGTCAGTACCTGTGGAAATGTTGCCAATGGTTTTCTAAAGACTTCGTTCCTGCCAAGGCTGAAAGAAACGCAAACGGTACAGGCTTGTATGGAAACAGCAAAAATGCAGAAGGATTTTTACAAGTCGCTGTCATTACTTGCAGAGCATTATAATATTGAACCTATGCAAACCAACCAATTTGACTATCCTTACAATTTGGTATTGGCTATAAGGGATATGGAAGAAAAGTTAAAGCAAAGTGTTCTGAATTGGCAGGAAATACGTTTGGTACAGGACAGTACCAAAACCTATTTCATCAGTGAGGAAAAATACAACACAGGGACAACCCTGTATTATATACCGATTGAACCGCTGTATCAGATGCTCAACGACCCCAAACGCAAAAGAAACGCCCAACTGCTTATTTCTGTCTGCTCTTACCTATACCACATTGCTGATATTCCTTATTTCAGACAGGAAAACAGTTATCTGTATTGGATGTATGAAATGCACAAAGAATGGGTGGAGCAGGACGATGAAACTGAGGAAAACCAAGCGTATAAACTTGAGTTTGAAAAAGCGGAATTCATTGGAGATTGTATCGAGCAAAAGATTTTTAACCCTATGAGTTTACAGGTATTCGGTCAGCGTTTAGACACTTTTAAAAAAAGCGATGCATTTGACCACGAATGTTGGCAGATTGCGTGCAATGCCTTTGTACTATATACGGAATATCCAAAGGCAAGTATTTTCCGAAATGCTCCAATGCGGGAACAAGACCCTGATAATGACGACGACGACGACAATGAAACCATTGGTATGGAAAAGTATATTTCCTTCATTTCGCACACAAAAGGATGGCTTTACGAGAACCTTGCCCAGAGCATCAACAATGAATTCAACGAATACGCAGAAATGCAGGAACCGACCATCTGCAAACGTTTTGACAAAAAAGAGGTAACGAAAACCACCCTTGATTTTGAAAACAGATTATTTGCCCTCTTGGACGATATGTGCAGTCTGCTTTATAATTATAAAACCACAAGAAGATGAAAAACACAATAGATATAACTGAAAGTTTTGGTACGCTGTACCATCCTAAATCCGCACTTGTTTTCTATGAAACCAAAGGAGCGAACAGCGATGTATATGTGGAGCATTTCGATATGGACAAGAATGGCACGCCTATTAATGCCCACCCACTCACAGAACGGGAAGCAAAAGTATTGGCGAGGGCTTTGGTAACAGAAAAGGACAAGGACAAAGCCTTTTTAAAATCCAGCGGAATACTGCCGACAAACATACTGCAGATAAATCCCAATACAGATAAAGGTTCGGTATTTTGGTACACCAAAGCACAAAGACGACAAATGTATTTTGTGGACGGTTTGGAAATACCCAACGGAATGGCTTATGCACCGCCAATGATTTGGCATGCCAACAAAAATAGTCTTACGGTATTTGCATTGGCAAGCGACCGACGACCGACAGAAAAAACGCCTTTGTATTGCGCACCATTTTTCAACATCTATGAAGATGGCAAAGTATGTATGGGTTCGGTCAATATCAATATTAAAAACTCGGCTTCAGTTGAGGAATTTACCAACGGTTGGGAAGACTACTTTTTTAATTCCTATTTCAGCCATTTATTGGGTAGTAACAGCCCAATAAAAGGCAATTGTGTAAACCTTTGGAAAGACCTAATCAATTCAGATAAGTCCTTTCCCAAAGAGGTACTTAAAAAAAATAACAAAACCCTTAAAAATCTATTGTGATGAATACTGAGAAAACAAAAATACATTTTACGGATAGCTACCTTATAAAACCGACTAACCCTATCACTGTAAATGTAATCGGTGCAGGAGGCACAGGTTCAAAAGTACTGACCGCCTTAATGGAAATGAACCACAGCTTAATTGAACTTGGACACGCAGGATTATCCGTCCGCCTTTGGGATGATGATGTAATCACGACTGCCAATTTGGGCAGACAGCGTTTTGCCGAGTGTGAGGTTGGGTTATATAAATCCGTTGCCCTCATTAATCGGGCAAATCGTTTTATGGGAACTTATTGGAAAGCGGAAACGGTGAAATTTGACAAAGACAGTTTGGGAAGACTGCCCCAAAATGCAGAAGCAACTATCTATATTACTTGTGTGGACAATGTACAGGCGAGGTTTGGCGTTGCTGAAATACTTAAAGAATTATGCAACCACAGAAATCATAGAGATACGCCAAAATATTGGTTGGACTTTGGCAACAGCCAACATACAGGACAGGTCATATTATCCACTATTGGAGAAATTAAGCAACCCAACTCTGAAAAGTATGAAACGGTGGCAAGCCTGCCGTTTGTTACCAAAGAATTTGGCGAATTATTAAGACAATCAGAACAGCAGGACGATACGCCAAGCTGTTCCTTAGCAGAAGCCTTGGAAAAACAGGAATTGTTTATCAATTCTGCCTTGGCACAGATGGGATGTTCGCTGTTGTGGAGCTTGTTCCGTTATGGCATGACCAAGTACAGGGGATTTTTCCTTAATCTTGGAAATTTTCAGTCACAACCCCTAAAAGTCGCCTGACCCGAAAATCGGGCGGCAAAAAGACACTCCCTCCCGAAGGTCGGGACAGTCTTTTTGCGTTTGAGCGGTGCAGCCACTTTGATAAAAATGCACAATGCGCCATTTTATCAAACAGGCTGCGAAAATTTTATAAGGGATATGCAGTATCCCTTTTGTTATTTTAGAGGACTTCTTTTCTTTTCGTACAAGCGGCTAAAGAAAAGAAGCAAAAGAACGCCGCTTTATTAGTTATGGTTTTTGATTTAATTCCAGTTAGTCAAGGTGTTATTTTTATTAAATTTGGGATTTGATGTCTAAATATTATTCCAACATATAATACACGCAATAATATTTTGGATTTAACTGATATTCAAAACAGACTACCATATGATTGATAATAAGCAAAACGCAGAAAAGAATGCTATTCAGAAAATAAACGAAAACTATAACGAAATAAAATTCCAACTTGAAAATGCATACGGTTCAAGCCAATTCGATTTTCTAAGAGAAGAAATTTGTTTATGTATTTTATATGGCTTAAATCAGTCTGCAATAACGCTAACAAATCATTTTTTTGAGAACTTTTTTAAAACAATGATTCAATTAAAATTAGGGTATGATAAGAATAATATTGATTTAGGAAGCATGTCTAAAAATGTGATTGATAAATATGATGACAAGAACCTTGAACTCGTAATAGATGTTTCTTGTTCGAATGGATTAATAACCAAAGAACAAAAGAAAATTCTCAAAGTACTCAAAACAAAATATAGAAATCCTTATTCACATGCAACAAAAAAAGAAATTTTCGGAGAGGACAAATTAGTAGGATTTCAAGTAAACCCTAATCCTACATATGGCGAATCTCCTTTCTCAGAAGTTAAAGAATATGAAACTAAATATAATATTGGAGTACAGGGATTGTTCCAAGAATTGAAGGCAAGAAAAGAAGCGAAAGAGTATTTCATTCAATTAGATTCAATTATTAGAGAAACTCTTGATAAATTTTACAAATAAAAATCTTCTACCAATCTATCATGTTATTAGATCTATTCGGAAAACTGGACGGCGTGGAAAAAAAAATATCCGGTTACGATGCTCACAATTTTGTAAAGAGGAATTGAGTAATATAAAGATTATTTATAGCACCTATGAACCAAAACGATACAAAACGGCTTTCGCGACTCACTGCCATACTAACCCAATTGCAAACAAAGCGGCTTTTGACCGCTTCTGAGCTGGCTATTCAATTTTCGGTTAGTAAAAGGACAATCTATAGGGATCTAAAAGCATTGGAACAAGCGGGTGTTCCTATTTTGACAGAAGAAGGAAAAGGCTACTTATTGATGGAGGGTTACAGGATTCCGCCCATAATGTTTTCAGAAAGTGAAGCTAACGCATTGATTACAGCCGAACAATTGATACTTAAAAACAAAGATGCTTCATTTGTAAAAGAATATTCAGAAGCGATCAATAAAATAAAATCGGTTTTACGAAACGCTACGAAAGACAAGGCCAACCTGCTTTCTAACCGCATTATCTTTAGACAAAACATCGATAATGACCGGACAAGCAATTTTCTATCACCTTTGCAATTAGCGTTGACAAATTTCTATATGATCAAGATTAAATATCATTCACCCGAAACGAATCAAACAACAGAAAGAACAATTGAACCTTTTGCTATTTACAGCACACAGGAAAACTGGTTACTTATCGCATTTTGCCGTTTAAGAAAGGATTTTAGAGCATTTCGGCTCGACAGAATCAAAAATCTGACGACACTTCCTGAACAGTTTGAACCCCATACAATAACGTTGCAGGAGTATTTTGAAATCTGCAAGAAAAAAACTTTTTCACAACCCTTGACATAGGGCTGTCACAACAGCATTGTAGTTTTGTGGCTCAACAAAAAAGTTTAATAATGAACAAAGTAAACATTGAGCCTTTTAAAATAATTGGCATTTCGGTTAGAACCACAAATGAAAACAATCAGGCTGCAAAGGATATTGGAGATTTGTGGAGCAGATTTTTGAATGAGAAAGTATTGGAAGCAATTCCAAACAAAATTGACAACACTGTATATTCCATATACACAGAGTATGAAAGTGACCACACTAAACCTTACACCACAATACTAGGTTGCAAAGTAGCAACCTTAAACACGATTCCGGACGGAATGGTTGGCAAATCATTTGACGGTGGAAACTACGTGAAGCTATCTGCCAAAGGAGATTTGATGAAAGATTTGATCATCAACAAGTGGTTGGAAATTTGGCAAATGGATTTACAAAGAGTCTTTACGGCAGATTTTGAAGTATTTGGAGCAAAAGCACAAAATCCGACAGATGCAGAAATAGATTTTTTAATTGCCGTTAAATAGAAAAAACTGATGGAGCAACTTCATAACTATTATTTAAAAAAAGAAGAGCCAAACAAGAGTTGCTTGCTTGCTTTGCGAAATATTATTCTTAACCAGGATATAAACATTACTGAAACGCAGAAGTGGGGAATGCCCTGCTTCTGCTACAAGAAAAAAATGTTTTGCTATTTGTGGACAGATAAAAAGACGGACGAACCATATATTCTTATGGTAGAAGGAAAATACCTTGACCATCCGGAACTGGAAGCAGGCGATCGTTCCCGAATGAAAATTTTTAGAGTTAATCCAAACAAAGATTTACCCATTAAGACAATTGAGAGTATTTTACAAGAAGCATTGGACTTATACAGAACAGGCGTATTAAAACTCAAAGATTGACCGGCAGAAAAGCTAATCTAATTATTTAATTGGAATAGAAGAACACTTTATCAGAAAGCAAAAAACCGACCTGAAAGTCGGTTTTGCTTTTATTTAAGTATCTCGTTAATCACTGCTATTAAACTGAAAACTCAACTGTTTTTCGTTGCCAAAGCTGTCTGAAATCCAGACCTCAAAAGATTGTGATACGCTAGATATTGAAGTGTAATACAACCTGAACTGCTCTGTTGGTAGCTGGTACAAGTCATTAGGCAGGTACGGCGGTTCATCGTAATACCGCAATATTCCCTGCCCATCAAATTGAAAATAGCGGATGAAATACTGTGTATTGCTGTAATTACCCGCTGGCTGTATAGTAAACCTTATCTCAACGGTATTTCCATTGGCAATGTCTTTAGGTACGGGCATTACCTTTATTTCAAATGGGAAATTATTCTGTATTTCCAGTTCGTCCTTATCACAGGATAAGAGTGCAAAAGAACTTATCAGGACTGCCAGCAATACCGGCAGTAAACCTATTCTCAACTTATTAAAAAATGCTGTCATCGTTTTTCGTTTTAAAAATTAAATCTTAATCCCACACCTGCGGATGGGCGGAACTGTTTCAGGTCAGTACCCCACAAAACTTTTGTACGACCCTGCAGGACTAGTACAAATCGGTCGGACAGGTATGTTTCAAAAGACAGCCGTCCGCCAGCACCGTAAATGAAATTGTCTTCACTTACTATTTTCGCCCCGTCATATAACATCGCTTCGCCACGATTGATACTTTCATACCCAACTACACCTGTTATGGCTGCATTGAATGTAATGTTCTTACGGGCATCACCCAGCAGGAAGAAACTGTAGCCGCCTTCTGCGGTATAGGTCTCCTGCGGAATTCGGAGGTCTTTATATTGATAATATTGGTGTGCATACTCTAAAGCCCAAAGCTGGTAATTCCCGTTTTTACCATTTACGGTCATAGTCGTATTAATGTAATAATCATTGCCGATTTTGTCATTGGATAATACACCTGCATTCACTTCCAGTCCTTTTTGTTTAGGCAGCATACGTTGTGCCTGTGCAATTGTGATACTCATCAAAACGAGCATTACTGTATAGATATACTTTTTCATTTTCTATTGCTTAATGGATTACTAAAACTTCAGATGCATGTCGCTAATTAATCGGGCTTTTATCAAATCCGAATTTTCCACCTGAAGCGTCTGATGCCTTCCACCGTTCTTCTCAAAAATCTCAATCAGCAATACCTTATCATCGGCGATGGTAAACTGGTCCAAAAGGAATACGTTTTGTTCGACTTCTTTACCGCCAATCACACCCAGTGGCTTGTAACTGCGAAGCGGCGGCATCGGTCTTTCCTGTATCACGGTGCGTTTGGCTATTTTCTTATCTACCACCTTGAAATTCATAAATTCAATCTGGAAAGGAACATTCGTGCGATTATCCAGTTCCGTATGGAAATAGTATTTACCGTTGTGGATGTAAATTCCTTTGAGAATAAACTGAATACCGAAACTTTTTGCCCCAATATGTTTTACAAAACGTTTATCCTTTTTATAGATCGTTTCCAGTATCAAACCTGCCAGGGATGGCGAGTTGTTCCCCAGCTCTTCAAATAGCACATCTTGTCCGGCGGATCTATCCACCACCTTTTGCATTGCCAGAAGGTTGTAACTCAATGTAGATGGGCAGGCACTATAGTAGGCGTTGAAGCTGTAAAAACGGCCGTCGTCGGTAATCACCGAAAAATTAGTTTCAGGCTCAAAGTCCTTTACCGACGCTTTTACGCGAAGCACATTTTCTGCGTCTTCTGCTTTTCCTGCAATTAAGTACTCACTTCCCAGATCCACGTAACGTATTGCGCTTGGGAAAATCAGATGGGAAGTCTTGTCGTAAGTAACCTGCATTTCGTACGATTCTATCTTGGCCAGGGCAAGCGAAGTTTTTGCAGTTTCCTGCGCAAAAGAGGCGGTGGAAAAGCCGATCATAAGGGCAGCTGCCCAAAAGGTTTTTAAATAATTTTTCATTGTTAATTTATTTTAGTTTATTATTATTTTTTAGAGACAAGAAATACCTGATAGCCAGCTTTCAGGGTAACTTTAGGCGTTTTTACTTTTTTGGAGAAATAGCCCGAAATGCCCTGTACAACGCCTCTGCTCAAATCTGCCGCTGCCTGCTGTCCTGCTGACTGGGTCAGCATCAGGCTCGTTCCTGAAGTCTGGCTCATATTACCGGCCATCTCAGTAAGGGCATTCATTTCAGGAGAATACGGGACGTACAAACCCTGCTGGCCGTCAAGGTCATAAATGGTTATGTCTACCGGGATAATATTACCATCGAGTTCTAGGGAAGTAATTTTCATCAGTAAACGGCCGCCCTGGAATTTAGCGATTGCCGTTAGGAGCGTTCCCTTCGGGATGGTGCGGTTAGGGGTTTGGGCAGGTTCCAATAAACGAATGCGCACGCCGCTTTCACCAATAATGGTCTGTGTTTCCTGTATGCAGGCTTTCACACTGTTTTTCGGCTGTGCAATCTGCTTTACAGATCCAGGAGTATAAAAATTCCTGTTTTTGTTTGCGCTCCAATCCGATAAAAAAGCACTATCTGAAGGCTCTTTGTACAAAGCCGAAACGGCTTTCTTTCCTGCAGGGGCGAATGCCACAAAATATTCCTTTTGCGTACTGGCAGAAGCTGTACTGCCTTTGTTGGGGGAAGCTTCACCATTATTTGTGCCTGTCGGAAGATATTTTGCAGCCATCTGATAGGACTTTTCCATGAGTGCCAGCTGGTCATCAACTGTCACGCTTTTGGGAACGTCTTTATCATCCAGCTTTTCTTTCAGCTCATCAAGCTGTCTGCGGAGTTCTTGCGTTTCATTATTGTCATCCTTATAAAAGGAGCCAAGCGCGCTTTGGGAATTGCGGTAACTGGTTAAAGCTGGATTACCTGTTCTTCCCCGATTTTTGCCGTAACCCGTGCCATGATCCTCCTGGTCAGCGAGTGTATCCTGTTTCTCATTTGATGAATCGTCCGCATTCCAGTAATCGGACAGCGTGGACAGGGCATTGCGCTTTTCCGTGTCTTTCTGTTCCAGCATTTCCTGCTCGTAGGCTTTCTGTTTGTCGGCCTGCATCCCGGCTTCGCTGGCCTGCGGGACGGCATCGTTCAGCCCGATATTTTCGATTGTCGCCTTTTCTGGAGACGGTTTAAATATCAGGTACATGCACCCGAGAAACAAGATTCCCATAAGCAGGAATATTAATGGTTTTTTGAGGCGTTCCTTGCTGCTCTTTTTATCATCAGGCAGATGGGACGTCTTGGATTGGCCAGCTTCCTCAACCAGAACGCTGACCCTTTTTTCATTTTCTTTCATAAATGGTTTCTTTTAATATTGTTGTTAATGTGTCCAGTTGGAGAGCAGAACTTTCTTTTTTACGCTCAGGGCTGTCAATGTGCTCGATGACCATCCTGTTATCAGATTTTGCAATGCCGTACCACACTTTTAAGATAACCACTGAGGTAAGCAGCAGGTACGCTAAAAAAAAGCAGATCGTATAGCTGCGCTGTTTATCTAAGGATAAGGCCCGCCAGCTTTTATCCTGCTTGTCAAACCACTTGTCTATATTTATTCTTATTGTTTTCATACTTTAAAGATTATGGGTTATCACATTCTAAACCCTCTTTTTCGCGGAGCAATCTCTTCTTTAGGTTTTTCTGACACCTGGGCAATTGCCTCCTTTATTGTCGGAAGCGAACTTGCTGTAAGGTTTGTCAGTTTAGATTCCTTCATTAAATGCCCGTAGCGGTCTGTTCTTTTTATATACATTTCTGTATCCCCTAAATCGAATTTCCCGTTCTCGTATCTTACCCGCATATTGCACTCAACCTTTGGCATGTCTTCGCCATTCCATTCGAGGTAGGTAGATAAATGCAGATAATTCGCTGATGATGGAGCATTAGTACCATTTTCCCAAGTCTGTAAAAATCCACTGATGCTATCCTCTAGTTTGCCTGGACAACAGCTCTCAGTGTGGAAATAACCGTCATACCCCTTATCAGTCAGGGTTTTTACCAGTGCGTCTAAATCAAGTAAAAGTTTCATAACCCTTAATTTTTAGCGTTCAATGACTTCTATGTCCTTATTTTCCACCACGGAAAATTTCTCGATATTAAAGCCCTGCGGGTTATTGTCCGAGCGGACGGAGTTAACCAGAAAACAGGAGGTCACAAGGTTACGTTTTGTCACATTGCTCGAACGGATGATAAACTGTTTGGCATAGGTGCGCACGGCATACGGATAATTCTCAAAATTGCAGGCTACGCTGTCAATTTCGATACGCTGCTGTACATTTCCCGATATGATACGGTTGTAATATCCTTTTTCCGAGAGGTCTTTGTAATAATCAAAGGCACTTTTATCGGCAAGATTAAATGCCCTTTTCATGTTGCTCTCAATAGCATTTTTATCCGGAGCTAGCGTAAAGAACAGTTCATGGAAGCGCCTTACGTGTTCCCTTGCTTCCACGGGACGGTTTATAGACGCGTCCTGAGCGAGTGCCAGCATGAGTGATTTGCCATTGTCCAGCACATATATTTTTTGTCTCTGTTGTTCAGCGAAACTGTAAGATTTCCATACGGCATATCCTGCAATGGCTGTGCAGAGCATGGCAAACACAATAGCATACAATCTTATCTGTCTGAAACTGTTTTCGATATTTCTTAGCGTTTTAAATTCCATTTTCTTAAATAATTAGTTGTTTTATTTGCTCATCAGCCTGCCGCCAATATTTCCTGCTGCTGAACCGGCTCCCGCTCCGGTAACATTTCCTGCTTTCATCGCTGTCTGGTTGACATTGCGTGTAAAGTTCCCAGCTCCGCCGGCCTGGATAATCCAGCCTGTTACTGTTGGAATAGTGAAGTAACCCACAATTCCTATAATCATAAATATGATATACACGGTATTTGAAGTGTCGGGAATGAATGTCGGATCAGAGAGCATTTCGATGTCACGTTCCAGTATCAGTGATTGAATCCTAGCGAGCATCGAGCTAAAGAGGTCCGCTACAGGAAGCCAGAGGTAGACACTTATATATCGTGTGAACCACTGATTAAGCGTAGACTGAAAACCGTCCCACACGGAAATAGCAAAGGCAATCGGGCCAAGTATGGAAAGGACGATAAGAAAAAATGTCCTGATGGTATCGATCACCAATGCTGCCGCCTGAAACAGTACTTCCAAAAGATTACGGAACCATTCTTTCATCGCTTTCTCAATCTTATACTCCTGACGATCCATATACATTCCTGCCATTGTCCCAATGTCTGAAGGCGACCAGCCGAGTTCATCCAGCTTCTTGTCGAACTCTTCATCCGAAACCATATAGGCAGTTTCAGGATTTCGTACCATTGCTTCGTATTCCAATTGATCTTTTTGCTGCTGTAGTTTGTTTAGGTCAAGCACCTGGTCTTCGAGTATAGCATGTGTTCCTGTAACTATTGGGCTTAGCACCGCATTTACGGTTCCAAGGACAATCGTGGGAAAAAACATGATACATAATCCCAAGGCAAAAGGCCGCAGGAGTGGAAACATATCGATAGGTTCTGCACGGCTTAACGCCTGCCAGACCTTTAATGCGACATAGAACAGCGCGCCCAGTCCGGCCAGACCTTTAGCTACCGCAGCCATATCACCTGCAAGCGGCATCATGTCATCGTAGAGCGAACGCAGGACTTCGTGAAGATTATTCCATTCCATCCTTTACCAGTATTTTTGGTTGGAAGTCCCATAGAGTTCAAGTACGCGCTTAGCGTCATTTTTCTTTTTTGCTCTCAGGTAGCTGACAGAAATATTCTTGCTGGTATAGTAGCGGACAAGACTGTGATACTCTTTGACTTCTTTATAAACGCGGTCGATAACATCCATGCGCTCTTTATCATTTAGAGAAAGATTCGATGCGGTTACTATCTGCTTGAGTTCCTTCAGAAGTTCGGTACTCTCATTGAGCAGAGCTGAATAACCGTTTCCAATAGCCGCAAGTTCCTGCGGTGTAAAATTGGGATCGTTCATCATTTTACCGAAATTGGTAACATACATCTCCGATACGTCCCCAACCAAAAGCACGGTCTGCTGCACTTTACGGGCATCTTTCACAAGGTTGCTTACGGCTTTGAGTTTGTCGTAATACTCTTTTCCCTGATTATACACTTTCTCCACCTCCTTGAAATTTTTAACAACATTGGATACCGTAGATGAAGTCTGTACGATTTCATTAGCGCTGTTGAGGATACCTGAAGCCAGGTTCGTAGGATCTGTAACCACCCACTGGGCTTTTACTGAGGGCGCTGCGGCAAGCATAATTGCTGCATACACCATGAACATTTGTTTTTTCATTTTTCTTAAATTTAAATTGTTAATTATTATTACTGATTTGCTTTCTCGCGCCTCTGCATAGCAATATGCTTAATGGCGAGTTCCATATTGCCGTCCAATTCTGATGCGAGCTGCATCACTTCCATTTTTTCTGTTTCTTCAGTGGTATAGGCGAGATACTCCTCAAGGCTCACTTCTGTTGCATACACCGCTGAATCCGTACCACCGAGGCCTATCCATACTTCCTTGTAAAGGCGCGAAGCATCATTATTCATATTGATAGAAAGTACCTGTGCCTTTTCCTTATCGGTTAGACCGAGCATCGCCTGAATGTCATCGAACTTGTTCATGTACTTGCGCTGGTCCAGCAGGATTTTGCAGTCGGAGTTGTTGATAATACTTTCTTTTACAATAGGAGATTGGATGATATCATCCACTTCCTGCGTAACGACTATTGCCTCGCCAAAGAATTTCCTAACCGTCTTAAAAAGATACTTTATGTATTCCGCCATTCCTTCCTTGGCAATGGCTTTCCAGGCCTCTTCGATGAGGATGAGCTTGCGGATACCTTTGAGCCTTCTCATCTTATTTATAAAGACCTCCATAATGATGATGGTCACGATGGGAAAAAGAATTTTGTGGTCTTTAATGGCATCAATCTCAAAAACGATGAATCGCTTGGAAAGCAGGTCTAACTGCTTATCGGAATTGAGCAGGTAATCATACTCTCCGCCTTTGTAATAAGGTTCCAGAACATTCAGGAAATTGGCAATATCAAAATCTTTTTCCCTAACTTGTTTTTCCTGAAGTACTCGGCGGTAATCGCCCTGAACATATTCATAAAAGCCATTGAAAGACGGATATACCTCATCATGCTTAATGCGTTCGATATAGCCGCTGACGGCATTGGACAAAGCCACTTCTTCAGATCTTGTGGGCGGCTCGTCATCCCGTTTCCAAAGGGTAAGAATGAGCGTTTTGACACTTTCCCTTTTTTCAATGTCAAATACGCCATCATCTGTGTAGAAAGGGTTAAAGGCAATGGGATTGTCCTCCGTATAGGTAAAATATACCCCGTCTTCACCTTTGGTTTTGCCTTTTATCAGCTCACACAATCCCTGATAGGAATTACCGGTATCGACCAGCAACACATGTGCGCCCTGCTCGTAATATTGCCTTACCATATGGTTAGTGAAAAAAGATTTACCGCTTCCTGAAGGACCCAAAATAAATTTGTTCCGGTTGGTGATTATCCCACGCTTCATCGGCAAATCCGAAATATCCAGATGAATGGGTTTGCCTGTAAGCCGATCTGCCATTTTGATACCGAACGGTGATGGCGAATTGTGGTAATTCGTTTCTTCGGTAAAGAAACAGAGCGCAGGTTCAATGAATGTGTAAAAACTTTCCTCGCTTGGAAAATCACCTGCATTTCCAGGCATTCCAGCCCAATACAGCGTAGCCACATCGGTGGTATTGTGTCGTGGCTTGCATTCCATTAGCGCCAGTGCACTCCCGCTATCATTTTTTAGCTGTTTCAGTTCTGCCGGATCATCCGACCATGCCATAATGTTGAAGTGTGCCCTAATAGAAGAAAGACCAAATGAATGTGCTTCGTTCAGGTATTTTTCTATCCACTCTTTGTTGATCTGGTTGGCACGGCTATAACGGGCCAGAGAGTGCATATTTCTCGCTGATTTTTCAAACTTCTGAAGGCTCTCTTCGCTGTTATCCAAAAACAGGTATTGGTTGTAAATGTGATTGCAGCTCAGCAAGAGTCCAACAGGTGCAGCAAATGACAGTCTGCAGTCGCTTCGGTCTGTAGAAAGTTTTTCATAACGTGTATCTGCCGAAACGGTTCCGGGCAGGTCATCCGTATCGGACAAGGTATGCAGGCACAGCCTTTTGTTTCCGATACGAACCTCTTCAGCGCCCAATACAATATCCTCCATCGGTGTCGCTGCTTCTCTGGAAAGCGTTAGGTATTGTTCTAGTAATCCCTGCTTTTCATCTGTACCAACAATGTCTTCTTCGCTCAGGCGGTTCAGCTTGATAAGTCCGCTGTCGTTAATGATACGCTCAAACTGTACGACGGCTTCCATAAAACGATGGATCGCTTCCTTGTCCCTGATTTCCTTTGGTATGAGTGAACCTTTGCATAGCGAAGAGAAATTGCTCTGCATTCGCATCCTTTCCTTAGTGGTCTTGGTCAGGAAAAGGTAACAGGAATGGTTCAGGAATGGACGCTCATTAAAATGACGCTGGTAGGATTTAGCCAGAAAGCTCTGGTCATCCTTTGCCAAATCAGGGGCGTAGTTTTCCTTGATATACCAATCCTGTTTGTGGATTACCGTAAAATCAGGCAAAGTCTTGATAGCCTTGTGCCAGGCAGAATGAATAGCTTCATATTCCGCAGATGCAACTGTAAAAAGTTCCGGTAAACGCACTTCAAAGCAGGCGGTAATGTCCGCGTCCTTTGACAGGATGCAGTTATTCTCTACCGCCAGTAATGGAAACCTGCTTTCCAATGTTGTGGTCTTTGCTGAATTTCTCATACGGCATTGGATTTAGGGGTAAACCTCAGATAGCGGTGTACAGGCTTGCGACAGATGATGTAGCGGGGATGCCTTTTCTTTGCACCCACTTTCATGAGTCCGTGCTCACCGTATTTTTTATTCAGGGAGAAAGTCTGCCATACAATAAGAGAAGCACCGCCAGCTCCAAGAAACAGGCAGATGAAGGAGTTAATTCCCGCCATGTATAGTATCATGACCAGGATAAGAGTTCCGAGCAGTCCGCCGGCAAAAATGAAAAGGTATTGTGCTTTCAGCCCCTTGAACTCCACGGTTCTCCCAATGCCCTTGTTGATGTTATAATTACTCATAAGACTGTGGGATTAAAGGAAGAATGAGCGCAGGATTGTTGCAGCTACTATTAGGAAGATACAGGCACCGAACCAGCTTGCTGCGGTTTTGCTTGTATCGGGATCGCCGCTGCTGAATTTGTTATATACCTTAACACCTCCGATAAGGCCTACCACGGCTCCGATGGCATAAATAAGTTGTGTGGCTGGGTCGAAATAGGAGGTTACCATCTGCGTGGCTTCATTTATACCCGCAGTACCATTGCCCTGCGCCATCGCACTGAAACCTGTCAGCATTACCACTACTGCCAGCAGAATTTTTTTTGTTTGTTTTTCCATGATTAAACACGTTAAATTGTTATTGCCTTCCCGCACCTTACGGGCTTTCGGGACAAAGGTGTTTCGGAAATCAAGGTGTTGTAACAAACTGGCAGTGAGAGGAATTGTTTGACAGTAAATGACCATCAGAATTTCAAAAAATCTTATATTAGCAGGTTTATGCTTTAAGCTAATTCATTTAAGTGCTTCACTATTCATTTGAAGTATGCTTTGCATTAACTGAAATTTAATTTTACTATTATTTTAACCATCTTGCCAACTCTCAAAAAGAGTTTGATTAATAAATTATGACAGAAAATATACTACTTGAATACGATGCTTTTTTAAGGTCTTTTAAAAGAAATATAGATGTACCACATTCCTTTTTACTTGGAGCAGGAGCTTCCATTAGCTCTGGAATACAATCTGCATACGATTGTATTTGGGAATGGAAGAAAGATATTTATTTATCAAAGAATATAAATTCTGCTGAGTTTTATAAAAATCATAAAAATGAATCAGTCAGGAAAAGCATTCAAAATTGGTTAGATAATCAAGGTCAATATCCAACGCTTGATTCTACTGAGGAATATTCTTTTTATGCAGAAAAAGCATATCCGATTCCTGACGACAGGCGAAAATATTTTTTTAGTTTAATTGAAAGTAAAGAGCCATATATAGGATATAGACTGCTTTGCCTTTTAGCGGAACATAATGTTGTAAAGTCTGTTTGGACCACAAATTTCGATGGATTAATTGTCCGTTGTGCCCATCAGAACAAATTGACTCCAATAGAAATAACATTAGACAATTCAGATAGGATATATAGAAATCAAAGTAGTAAAGAATTATTAACAATTGCTTTACATGGAGATTACAAATTCTCAACATTAAAAAATACCGAAAAAGAATTAGATAATCAGGATGAAACTTTTAAAGATCAATTTTCTACTTATCATACCGACAAAAATTTAATTATCATTGGATACAGCGGAAGAGACAAATCGCTTATGGATGCAATCTTAGCGGCTTTTTCTAAAAAAGGTTCTGGTAGATTATATTGGTGTGGATTTGGAGACCAAATTAATCAAGAAGTTTCCGATTTGATTTCGAAAATCAGAGAATCAGGAAGAGAAGCTTACTACATATCAACTGATGGTTTCGATAAAACCTTAATACACTTATCTAAATCGGCATTTGAAGGAAATTCTACTGTAGAGAAACAAATTCAAGATGCTTTGGAAGCTTCAAAAGATGAAGAATATTCCAAAACAGAATTTAGCCTAAATTTCACAAAGGCTGATAAATACATTAAAAGCAACTTACACCCAGTCACTTTTCCAAAAGAAATCTTTCAATTTGAGATTGATTATAAAAATGAAAGACCTTGGGCATTTTTAAAAGAGCTAACTAATAACACAAATATTTGTGCTGTTCCTTTTAAAGGAAAAGTATTTGCAATCGGTACATTAACTGATATTGATAGGGTTTTCAAAACTTATCTTAAATCAGAAATAAAAAGAGAACCTATTTCAAAGTTTGATGTTGAAAACGTTTCTGTATTCAAGTCTTTAATGCTAAAGGTAATCCTTAAATATTTTGCTAGTAAATATGAGATAGACACAAATTTTAAAGATAAAATATGGCTTAAAAATATTGAAAGCAAATATGGAAATATTAACATACACAAAGGCTTGATTCTTTCATTTTATTTTGATAAGAATAAACAGTTTGCATATCTTTCATTTGTCCCAACAATATACCTAACCTCGATAGATGATATTTCAAAGCAGCAAAAACAATTAATAAGTAAAGGAAAACTTGAAAAGCTTTTCAATGACAAATATGATGAATTACTTAGTTTTTGGAATGGAATATTGTTTCATAATCATAAACTAAAATTTGAATTTCCGGAAAATTCTGGTACAGGATTTGAATTTCAAATATCTTCAAATACGGCTTATGGAGAAATTAATGTTTTAGACCCTAGCTTCAAAACGTACAATCCGAATAATTATAATAGAAACCAAACACAGTTTAAAGGCGTTCAATTTTTAGAACCTCAACTCATATTTAGAAATATAGCAACAGATCTTGAGTTTAAGGATTATCATCCAATGAGAGGACTTGTAAATAATAGACCCTTTGATGTAAATCTTAATGGAGTTATTTATACTAATGAAGTTAATCTCTCTGTTATCTGTGGTAATTTATATGCAAAAAAGTTTTACGACTTTCTTTCTAAAATTCAGATTAAGCACTCTACAGAAAATATTAATCCTGATTATTTAATTGATTATCCTGGTTTCGCATCAGCATTCAATTTGCCAATTAATATACCTACATATGAGAATAATGAAAAATGGATAGATGTTGATTTTAAAGCAAAAAATGAGTTACAGAATCACGAAAATGCTATAAAATTAGCTAGATTAATTACTTCTAAAATTGAACAAATTGCTAACACACAAAGTCAAAGCACTATAGTGATATTTATTCCTGAAGAATGGCAACCTTTTGAAAGTTATATTTACGAAGGAGAGAGTTTTGATTTACATGATTATATCAAAGCATTTTCAGCTTCAAAAGGAATAGCAACACAATTGATAAGAGAAGACACTTTAGAAGATAAATTAAAATGTCAGATTTATTGGTGGCTTTCTCTATCTTTTTATGTAAAATCTCTAAGAACCCCATGGATTTTAAATAGTCAGGAAAAGAACACTGCTTATGCCGGAATCGGTTATAGTATATCACGTATTCAAAATAAATCTGAAGTAGTGATTGGTTGTAGTCATATTTATGATTCGAATGGTCAAGGATTAAAGTACAGACTTTCAAAAATTGATAACTATTTTTTAGATAACCGTAACAATCCCTATCTTTCTTTTAAGGATGCGTTTCAGTTCGGAGTCTCAATTAGAGAATTATTTTATCAATCACTCGATAAATTACCAGAACGGGTGGTTATTCATAAAAGAACTCGATTTACCGAAGATGAAATCAACGGTATAAAGGCTAGTCTTAATAAGGCTGGAATAAAGAAAATTGACCTTATAGAGATTAACTATGAAGTAGATGCGCGATTTGTGGCAATGAGTGTTTATCAAAACAATTTACAGGTTGATAGATTTCCAATATCAAGAGGAACTTGTATTGTTACAAATAAACACACTGCTCTTTTGTGGACACACGGTATAGTTCCTTCTGTTAGACAGACTAATTATAAATTTTATCTAGGAGGGAGAAGTATTCCTGCTCCAATTAAAATTGTAAAACATTATGGTGAGTCAAATATAAATACCATAGCAACAGAAATTTTAGGGCTAACAAAAATGAACTGGAACTCTCTTGATTTATATTCTAAATTACCCTCAACAATTGATTCTTCAAATCAAATCGCTCGAATAGGGAAATTACTTTCAAGGTTTGAAGGTAAGTCATATGATTATAGACTTTTTATATAGTTACTTTTATTCGATGATGATAATAAGGGGAGTTAAACAAACTCCCCAATATCAAACTCCCCCAAATCATTTTTCCGCAAAGTGGAAGAACCGGAATCAGTTTCACTGAGACTGCTGTCCAACAGCATGGCTATTTTTCTTGAAGCACCCTCTATGGAATTTTCCAGCAGGCTGAATAATTCAGTACCCTGTATTTTTTGAACTATAGCAATTGCGGTTTCTTTTTGGGCATGTTCCAATTTTTCTTTTTGGAGTAACGCCCCTACCGAGCTTAATTCATCATAGGTAACCCCCTGGGCAAGACTGTCATCAGCTTCGGATATTCCATATCTGTTCCATTCTTCTTCTTCCTGTTCAAAATCAGGCATATTACTGAAAACTTCGTCCAGCTCTTCCTGCGGAATTTGAATACCTACGTTTTCATTTTCGTCGTATTCAATGTCTAAATTATAGGGATTTATCTCTGTTTCCTCAATTTGGCTCTCAGTTGCATTGTTTGGAATTGAAAGGCTTCTTACAGGCTTGGGCTGACCCATAATATCCGGCAGGTTTGGGTTAACTTTTTCCTCTTTCGGCTGCTGTTGCTCCGACCTTTTCTTAATGACAATCTTGTCCTGCAAAAGCAGGACAATGACTATCAGCAGGCATATCACAATTACATTTTCCATAGCTTATAAAATGGGTTTAAAACGTTCGTTGAAATAATCAGTAATATCATCTCCAAACTCCTTAAAGTGATGTTCAAGGATGTTGTCAATATATGAGTACAGTGTTGTCTTTTCTTCCCTCGTTAATTGCACAATGCGGATTAACCTTTCGTGATATTCGGGACGTATGTAAACAACCTTTCCATTACGACCTGAAGGAAACCGATTGACCATAAATATCTCCTCATAATCCACCTTCTTTGAAGAAGCAGTGCGGACTTTTTCTTTTGGTTTTGGTTCCTTTAGTATTTCTTTTTGCTGATTACCTTCGGGTACAGTAGAAGACTTATTACCACTCATGATGTTCATGATTAACTCCTCATCAACAGCAGGTTTATCAAAGTCTTTTCTTCTTTTATCTATGGACATCCTTAAGTGTTTTAGAGATTAACAATTTTTAAAAACTCCTCCACAAACAAATCTATTCTAGTTGCTTTCATAAGCTGTGGTTCGGCAGGTAGCAAACTTGACCGAAATACACTGTTGAGTGTATCATCCGTTTCTTTCCTAAAACGTTTACTATCCATTATTTTTGAGGTCATTACTGATAAATCAAGCTCGTTAATAACACTTTGATAAGCCTCGTATATTCCTGTCTTTTCTCGACCATCTACCTGGTTCCAAAACATCCACATTTTTTGATCCTTATTACTCTCATCTGTTTCGGGTAAACCAAGGAATGCTTTAGTAAAGCTCAATGTACTTTCCATAACTAGACGGTCAGCACTGATTGGAGAAAAAATAAAATCCATTCTTCTTAAGGTAGTAAGCACACCTTTTGTATTGGCTGTACCAGGAAGGTCAAAAAAAATTATATCAGGCTCTATTGCAGATTCATTTACGTATTCCAAAGCCTTTGACAAGGCATCCTCCGCTTTACAACTGATAATCGGATATGCCTTCTTATTGATACTTTGATACAACTTCATTGCAGCTCTTTTATGGTAGGGATTCTGCATAATCGTTTTCAAATCTCTTTCTCTCATATTAGCTAAACTGTGTTGTGGAAAATCACAATCCATTACAATTACATTAAATCCTAAACGATAATGCAGTACACTTGAAAGTAGTGCAGTCATCGTAGATTTTCCAACACCGCCCTTAGGCGTTGAAAAACTGATTTTTAAGGTTTTCATTTTTGTTTCCATTTTTTAAATATTTATTGTTACACCTTTTATTTCTTTGGCAGGTTTGAATATTGGTTGATTTGAATAGTACCTACTTTCCGTATGCCTGTATTCCCCTTTTGAAAATTTCCTTGATTGTTGTTTGCTTTCATTACAGCTTGGTGAGTAATAATTTTTAGCAAATGGTAAACGTTGTAATCGGTAAATTGCTTTACCACTTTTATGCTTTTAAATTTTTAAAGTTTTGCGCTTTTAAAACCTTATGCTTTTATTCCAAAAGATCTGTATCCAAATACTCCTTTCTTATTTACCTGTACACATTTTTTATAACCTGCATTAAAACCATAAAGCAAATAAAGCAATTGAATTAGCTCCTTATTGATGTGTGGCAGTGTTTGGCACTCAAAGGCAGAGTTTGTCTGGTGATTACATTACAATATTTTTACAGACAGATCTTTACTTTGTAAAATGATTTTTATTAACAGATTTATGCGAAGCATCTCGACAGAATGGAAACTAAACAGAACGGCATCGAACCGTTTTTCCCTGTTACATTTAATCCGTCCCGAAGGGAGGATTTTTGTGTTCAACGGAACACGGCAAGTTGTGTTTTGAGCATCTCGAAACGATTTCCGATGCTCAAAACAACTTGCCCTTGCAGGGGCTGAAAAACACCTTCCGAAGTCAGGGTTTTATATGAATTTTAAAATGGATTAGTTATGGAAGACAATAACAAAAAGCAAATAAGAAAAACAGGTCGGAGACCTAAAAAAGATCCTGCTAAAAACAGATACACCATCTCCTTCAATGAAGAGGAACATGCTCGCTTTTTGGCTCTTTTTGATCAGTCTGGTATGCAGGTGAAGGCACATTTTATTACTTCCTGCATCTTTGAAAAGACCATAAAGACAATTCAGATTGATAAAGGAACGGTTGATTTCTATATGCGACTGACTTCATTTCACAGTCAATTTCGTTCCGTGGGTGTCAACTACAACCAGATTGTAAAGCTATTGTACAAGAATTTCTCTGAGAAAAAGGCTGCCGCTTTCCTTTACAAACTAGAAAAACAGACCTTGGAAATGGTCATTTTATGCCAGAAGATTATCAAGATCAGTGAAGAATTTGAAGAAAAACATCTAAAAAAACAGTCTTAAAATGATAGCAAAAATCGGAAGAAGCGGAAATTTATATGGTGCATTGGCATACAACCAACTCAAAGTAAAACATGAAAACGGGCAGATTTTGTTTACTAATAAGATGATTGAAACAGCAAACGGACAATATTCTGTTGCACAATTAGCTCAATCTTTTGCTCCATATCTGATAGCGAACCGTAATACGGAAAAACATACGTTACATATTTCGCTCAATCCCGATCCAAAAGATGAAGTTAGTGATGACAAATTTAGGGAGATAGCAGAACAATATATGCGTGAAATGGGTTACGGTCAACAGCCCTTTGTGGTTTTCAAACATACTGATATTGACCGTAGCCATATCCATATTGTATCAGTTTGCGTGGATGAAGAGGGCAAAAAGATTTCAGATAAATTTGAGAAAATGCGCTCTATGAAAGTCTGCCGTGAATTGGAAATTCAACACAGATTGATACCTGCAACGGATAAAGAACGCAACCAGAATGACAAGATTTTCCGTTCAGTTGATTACAAATCGGGTGATGTAAAAAGCCAAATTGCATCAGTTGTCCGTCATCTACCTTCGTACTACAAATACCAAACGTTAGGAGAATATAACGCTTTACTTTCCTTGTTCAATATCACCACGGAAAAAATTGAAGGCGAATTATATGGAAAACCACAGCAAGGTTTGTTGTACTTTCCATTAAATGAACAAGGCGAACGAGCTGGAAATCCTTTTAAGGCTTCACTCTTTGGAAAGAATTCCGGACTTGTCGCTTTAGAGTTTCATTTTGAAAAGTGCAAATCAGATCTCAAAAATCACCCAATTAAAAAGACCTTGCTATCTGCTATTAGTATTGCTTTGGAATCTACCAATAATGAGTGTGATTTTAAAAAGCAACTAGGCGGACAAGGTATTAATGTTGTTGTGCGCCAGAACGATACAGGACGTATCTACGGAATAACTTTTATTGACCACAATTCTAAAACGGTTTGGAATGGCTCTCATTTAAGTAAGGAACTTTCTGCAAATACTTTTAATGATTACTGGCGTAATAACATCAAACCAGAAATTAAAAGACTTACTGAATTACAACCAAAAACATCAAACTATTCTGATATTCCAAAAGAAGAACCTCATCAGTTATTCGATTTCCTCAACTCAACTAAAAATGAAGATGGTTTGATTGAAGGTTTAGGTGGTTTATTTATTCCAGAAATACAAGGAGAAGATTATGAGGAATTGGATTTTGCTAATCGGATGAAGAAGAAGAAAGTAAAAAGAGGCTAAAAATAGATTCAACTACATTTATACGGCTAGATCTTCTTTTAAATCAATTATATTCAAAAACAAAATATTAACTATTCCAATATCCATCCCATTTGCGTAAACTATCGACTAGTAATAAAAGTTGTTTCCCTTTATCAGTAATAGAGTAAATTATTTGTAAAGGAGTCGTATTCATTCTTTCATTCTTCTCGATTAAGTTGTTTTCGACCAAATTATTTACACGAGTTGCAAGAACATGTTCCGAAATTTCAGGAATGCTTTTATTTAGTGTAGAAAATTGATTATTCCCTAATGAAATTTCATATAATATTGTCATTAGCCATCGTTTACCTACCAAACTAAGTGTGTCATTTACTTTGCATCTATCTGATAATAATCTTCTGTTGGCTTGGTTGGTAGAGCTTTCTTTAATTTTATCTCCCATTACATTACTAATAAAAAAGTGAGTTATTGCGTACTACTGACGATCCGCATAGCTTTGTTGCAAAGTTAAAAATTAAGTTTATGGAAATTAAAATAGTATTGTTACCAATTGTTACTAATGATTTTGAAGATACAGTAGCTTTTTATAGAAAAATTACGGGTAAAGATGTATCTCTTTCAGCTGCCCACGACGGGTATCAATTAAGTTTAGTGGATCATTTTGTTATTTTGGGTGCTGTAGACGGACCTGAAGCACTCGAGATACCTAGCTTGGTTAATGCAATATTTGTAGTTGACGATTTGGAAGCTTTTTGGAAAATACTTGAAAAAGAGTCAAAAAGAATAATTATTCCCGTTAACAGAGTTAGTACAGGTATCCGATTTATAGTAGAACAAAAAGATGGAAAAGTGATTGAATATCTTCAACTTAATGATAATTAAGTCGGAGGTATTGCTCTGGGCTATGCTATCTGTGATTTGTATTTTAATGAAAGTATAAAAAAACAGCTTTCGAGTTTGAAAATTTTACAACCTCGAAAGCTAAATAATAAGCTTCCTTAAATCACTCTTAATATATTTATGTAAACAAAAATTATGGAAGAAGACTTTAAACAAGCATTAATAATAGAGCATTAGTTTAATTTACAATTCAATATAAAATTTTCCTGATCTTTGGTTAAAACAATGGGCTCTGTCATTATTTTTTGAACGGCTTTATCATCAGCAGTCCGGAATCCGTCAACAAATTTCTCTAAATCTGCTTCGCTCTTAGGCAGGAAAGATGCCGCGTTATTCTTTGCATTGGTCTGAAATTTTTCTATAATTGGCTGCATCAAACTATTGTAGCAATCACAGGCATTTAAGATATCATCAGGGTATTTTTCAATAAAGTGCGACAATGCCTTTGCACCATAAATAGACAGAGAGGCTCCCATTCCTGATAAAGCTGTGGGGCAATAACCTGCGTCTCCCAACAAAACCATACGGCCATTACGCAGGTTTGGAGCATTTACCATGCCCATTTTGTCCATGAAAAACAAGCCATCGTCCAAAAGGTTTTCTAATAATTGCTTTACTTCTGGATTATAATCAGCAAAAGTACCCTTAAGAATAGATGAAGCATTATTTTTAATATAGCCAATGTCTTCGGAGCTACGGATGTAACACTGAATGGCTATTTCTTCCTCTGCTATGGGGTATATGGACAGCATTTTGTTGACATCTATATAGACCTTAAATACACCAACTTGCTTTTTATGGTTTTGTTTTAATTTTCCTCCTACATAAAGCGTATTGAAATCTTCTAATTGGTAATTGGTGAAATACCGTTCTCTTGTTGGGGAACGCAATCCTTCGGAAATAATGACTAAATCAACATCTATCGAACTTCCGTTTGAAAGTGTAACTTTTGTCTTGTCTGATTTTTCTTCCAGTTGTGAAATCGTTGTGTCAAGAAATATATTTACATCGTTTTTGATTGCCTCATACAAAACGTAATGTAATCCACCACGAGTTATAAGAACGGAACGTTCAATATTCTCATGCATTTTATCATATTCAATGCTTTGAATGATTTGCTCATTAGTTTCTACAAAATGAACCGTTTCAGATGGTGATGATTCTGCTTGTAGATTTTGAGTTAGCCCCAATTCGTCCATGATTTTTACACCGAAACTCTTGAGGGAAATAAGAAATCCTGCTTTACTGAATGAAGGCGATCTGTCAATTACAGTAACGTTATGACCCTGTTTTGCCAAAAAGTTAGCAGCTGTTAAACCTGCAATCCCTGCTCCGGATATTAAAATGTGTTTTTTCATTTCTTCTATTTTTAAATTGATATTGCAAATTTATTTATACTTTTAATGCTAAAATACCCCAGTAAAAAATAAAAATAGTCCGATAAAATGAGTGACAAGACAAAGAAACAAGAGATGTACTATTGGGTGGAGCGATTAGGCGTTTCGCTCACACCATCCAGATCTGAATTGGATATGCTTCATCTCAATGAGCTGAAAATCGTAGATTTATTGCCCGATATGTTAGTTATGGTTCGATCTGTAGTGGCAAAGCAAGCATTCTGCATTCGGAGAAAACCTATAACGGCTTTTAAAAACGGAATATCTATTTCATTTCAAAATATTATTCATTCTCGATCAGACACATCTGTCAAATACATACAAGAATTACAACAAACACAGCCACACGTACGCATTATCCCGCTGCACGTTGAAAGTGACGTGAGCTTTCCAAAAGATATAAATATTCAGCAGGTAACCATAATTATAAGTCTTGATTATTTGAAAAGCTTTATCGGAAAAGACCATAAAAAATTTGATTATCTTTTTAATAATGAGAAAACACTTTGGATTGAGGAGTTCATGTCTCCGGAAATAGCAGAAGTGGCCAATGAGATTTCGATTACAAAAATGCCGGATGCACTATCAGATGCTTTTTATAGGCTAAAATCGCTTGAACTATTATTTTATTTGTTTAAAAACCTATCAAGAAGAGCAAGTGTTACGCATCAGCATCTGTCAAAATATGAGCTAGAATCGGTTTACAACGTACGGGATAAAATCGCAGCTTCGATTGACAAACCATTTATCCAGGAAGAGTTAGTGAAGTTAAGCGGTATGAATGTCATTAAACTTAGAAAACTTTTTACACAGGTATTTGGTAAAGGTATGTACCCCTATTATCAGCATTTACGTATGCAAGAGGCTGCAAGACTTTTACGTGAAGAACATTTATCGGTTTCTGAAGTCGGTTACCATTTGGGTTTTAGTAATTTAAGTTATTTCGGCAGATTATTTGAAAGACATTTCAATATGAAACCAAAGAAGTGGAGCCAGAATAAATAATAGCAATCAGTCAAACATTACCTTTCAAAGCCAATGACTACTATATAAATAGACACTATTATATAGAGTCTTTAAATTCACGCCCGAACATTAAGACTTAAAACAATGCAGGGAGAAGACGACTTAAGAGGTTTAGCCAAAATAATGGCTTTTATGCGGGCAGTAAGTATCCTTTTGTTACTGATGCATCTATATTGGTTCTGCTATGGTTTCTTTAGAGAGCGGGGCTGGACACTAGAAATCATCAACAAGATATTAGAAAACTTTAATCGAACCGCTAGTTTATTTGAACACACTTTATACACCAAAGTATTTGCTATTGTACTACTTTCTTTAAGCTGCTTGGGAACAAAGGGCGTAAAGAACGAGAAAATAACATGGTCTAAAATTTATGTAGCTTTAGGTATCGGTTTTGTGTTGTTTTTCCTGAATACACCATTGCTAAAGCTATCTCCGGTAACAGGTACATTCCTGTATATCCTTACTATCTCGTTAGGCTATATCGCCTTGCTGATGGCAGGCGTATGGATGAGCCGATTGCTCCGTACCAATTTAATGGACGATGTTTTCAATAATGAGAACGAGAGTTTTCAACAGGAAACCAAGCTGATGGAAAACGAATATTCTGTCAACTTGCCCACCAAATTTTACTACAAAGGCAAATGGAACAATGGCTGGATAAACATTGTAAATCCTTTCAGGGCATCAATCGTGTTAGGAACTCCGGGTTCAGGAAAATCTTATGCCATCATAAATAACTACATCAAGCAGCAGATAGAAAAAGGCTTTAGTATGTACATCTACGACTTCAAGTTTGACGATCTTTCTACCATTGCATACAATCATTTGCTAAAGCACAGAGATAAATATAAAGTTCAGCCCCAATTCTATGTGATAAATTTCGATGATCCAAGAAAGAGTCATCGCTGTAATCCCTTGAACCCTGACTTTATGACTGATATTTCAGATGCTTATGAAGCTGCTTATACAATAATGCTGAACCTTAACAGGTCGTGGATACAAAAGCAAGGTGATTTTTTCGTGGAAAGCCCAATCATTCTTTTAGCCGCTATTATTTGGTATCTTAAAATCTACAAAGATGGTAAATACTGTACATTTCCACACGCAATTGAATTGTTGAACAAAAAGTACTCGGATGTATTCACGATTTTAACTTCTTATCCCGATCTAGAAAATTATTTGTCACCTTTTATGGATGCCTGGCAATCCGGAGCACAAGACCAATTGCAGGGACAAATTGCTTCTGCTAAAATTCCTTTGTCAAGAATGATTAGTCCACAATTGTATTGGGTGATGACAGGCGATGATTTTTCATTGGACATCAACAATCCAAAAGAACCGAAAATTTTGTGTGTTGGCAATAATCCCGACCGTCAAAATATTTATTCCGCAGCTTTGGGTTTGTACAATTCAAGGATTGTAAAACTGATTAATAAAAAGGGACAGTTGAAGAGTTCGGTTATCATAGATGAGCTGCCCACGATTTATTTTAGGGGACTGGACAATCTCATCGCAACAGCTCGAAGCAATAAAGTGGCTGTTTGTTTGGGTTTTCAGGATTTTTCGCAATTAATTAGGGATTATGGAGATAAAGAAGCTAAAGTAATTCAAAATACGGTTGGTAATATTTTCAGTGGTCAGGTTGTAGGCGAAACGGCTAAAAGCCTTTCGGAACGTTTTGGAAAAGTTTTGCAGAAACGCCAAAGTATGACCATTAACCGTAACGATAAATCTACATCTATCTCAACGCAGTTGGACAGTCTTATTCCGGCTTCCAAAATCTCAACGCTTACACAGGGTATGTTTGTCGGTTCTGTGTCGGATAATTTTGATGAGCGCATTGAGCAAAAGATATTCCACGCTGAAATCGTAGTGGATAATGAGAAGGTAGCGGCAGAAGCCAAAGCCTATCAGAAAATACCTCAAATCCTTTCTTTTGTAAATGAGCAGGGCGAGGATAAGATGAAGCAGGAAATTGAAAGCAATTACAAACAGATAAAATCGGACATCCTCAATATTGTTGTCAGTGAAATGGAACGCATCAAGAATGACCCTAACTTACAGCATTTAATACAGCAAGAATAAGTTGATTGATATAAATATGTTAGCAAAAATAACTTGCCCTTCACCCAATGAACTTTATTTCATTTTGGCTACAATAATAGTCATTTCGGATACGTGCGTTTTGTAAAATAAGCTGAAATTTGCACTATAAATAAAAATAAAATGAACAAAAACATTATAATCATTGGGGCAGGTCCAAATTTAAGTTTGGGAATTGCTGAGAAGTTTGCGGAAAACAATTTCTCCATCGGATTAATAAGCAGAAATGAAGAAAAATTAAAAGCGCAGGTAGTCGACTTCAAGGCAAAGGGGATTGAGGCCAAGTATGCTGTAGCTGATGCTTATAACACTTTAGAAATAGAAGATGCTGTGTTCAAATTGGCGTCGGAAATGGGAAGTGTGAACGTGCTGTTATATAATGCTGCTGCAATGAAGTTCAAAAACATCATTGATGAAAAGGCAGAAGATTTAACTGATGATTTCAGAATGTCAGTTGCAAATGCGTTTCATTGCGTAAAAACGTTGCATCAACATCTCAAGCAAACAAATGGAGCAGTATTGTTTACTGGTGGCGGACTTGCACTTTATCCAAATGTTCAGGTCGGTTCCTTATCAATTACAAAAGCTGCATTAAGAAATCTAGCATTTCAATTGCACGAAGTTCTTAAAGGAGACAATATTTATGTGGGTACTTTAACGGTCAATAATTCCATTCAGCCGGATAGTGAAACCCATTCACCAAAAATTTTAGCAGAAAAGTTTTGGGAAATGTATATGAATAGAGCAGATGCCGAAATCCAGTATTAACTGGGATGCTTTTTTGCCGAAAGAATGACACTAGGAATATGGCAAAATCAATTATTGGATTGGTGGTTTTAATAAGTGTAATTATATTATTTATTCACAACAAAATGGAAAAATCAAAAATTATAACAGAAATAGAACGTGCCATTTTAAAATGGGACGAAACCAGTATCGGAGATGCTGATTTTGGAGCCATAACCTTTTTGTATAAGAGAAAAGAATTTGGTCACATACACAAAAATGGGGATCTGGATATCACTTTCGGAGAGCGAATGACTGAAAAACTACTCAGCAAAGGCCTTGTAGAAAAACATCTTTATGTCCACAAAACAAATATCACTTATCCAGTACCAGACGATGAAAGTCTATCATTTGCCATTTCGTTGTTGCGGATGTCCTATCTTAGTCATTTTATTAATATTAATAAAGGGGATACAATTTCGCAGGAAATATTTGATAAGGAATTAGCAAAACTGCCTGAAAGTTTATCGTCCATCTATATGAAATAAGAATGAAACAAAGAAAAAAAATAAACACAATAACCGAGTATCATCGTTTAAGGGGTTTTGGCGAACCTTCACATCCTTTGATAAGCATAGTTGATTTAGCAACTATCCCACCTGAACTTCATTTAACGGGCGTGATGGTAGATTTTTATTCAGTTTGCATTAAACGCAGTTCAAATATTAAGCTTAAATACGGACAGCAAGACTATGATTTTGATAGCGGTGTGATGTTTTTTATGGCACCAAATCAGGTTTTCGACCTTGTTTCCAGTATAAATGAAACACCCAAGCAATCAGGCTGGCTGTTGCTTATTCATCCTGATTTTTTTTGGAATACTTCACTGGCGAAAGCAATTAAAAACTATGAGTTTTTTCACTATTCTGTTAATGAAGCATTGTTTCTTTCGGAAAAGGAAGAAAGTACCATCGAGAGCATTATAGGAAATATTCGGGAGGAGTATCATTCCAATATTGATACGTTTAGTAAACATATCATCGTTGCGCATATAGAAACCTTGCTTAGTTATTCTAAGCGGTTTTACAATCGTCAATTCATCACACGGGAGAAAGCTAATCATCAAATTTTGGAACAATTAGAAAGAGTACTAAATGACTATTTTAACAGTGATGACTTAATTTCAAAAGGTTTACCTAAAGTTCAATTTATTGCAGAACAACTCCACGTTTCATCAAGTTATTTGGCAAGTCTGCTTAGGGCACTCACCGGACAGAACACTCAACAGCATATCCACGAGAAGCTAATATCGAAAGCTAAAGAAAAGCTATCTACAACAGAACTATCTATAAGCGAAATCGCATTTGAATTGGGATTTGAACATTCACAATCATTCAGCAAACTGTTTAAAAGCAAAACGAACATTTCTCCTTTAGATTTCAGACGTTCATTCAATTAAAAGATTTAAGCATTGCAAGAGTTTTACAATTCAGTTTCTTTCTGATTGAATAGATTATCTTAATATCGGAGTTTTCTCGAATTTATTTCAAGTAATAAGTTTGTTAGAATAGGTGTTCGATATTTTGTCACATTCAATGACCGTCGGATAAAATTGAATATTGTCGATATAATTCAATCTGAAATGGAACGGATTAAGAATGATCCTAATTTACAGCATTTGATAACCGAAAAATAACAAGCATTTCTTACCTTAAGACAATTCTTGAATCTAAGTAATTAAAAAAGGACTATAAATTCAAACTCAGTCCTTTTATGTTAAATAAAATTAGTTTGAGATTATTTTAAGCTTTTCAGTAAAAAGCTATATTGATTGAATACTAAGCTTTTATAAAGATAATCAAAGAAGTCAGGTAACGATTTGGCAACGGTACTTATTGCTTTGATTTTCAACGTATTTTCGCCAGCTCAAAACAAATTTGTAAAAAAATATGTTTTATAAGGTCGGTTATAATGTTATTTAAATGAAACCATCTTTAACAATTATTTTTTTATTAATAACTTAAGTAAATCTGCTTTATAAGAACTTCCTATAGGAATTTTGTGTACCGTAATCTTTAATAAATTTCCTTCGACTAACTCAATATTATTTATAGACACAATGTAAGATTTATGTACACGTACAAATAGATCAGCAGGTAGAGTCTCTTCTAGATTTTTCAGAGTAAATAATGCGGTTATTCTTCCTTTGGAACTATGAAATGTAACATATTCACGTTGACCTTCAATAAATAATAAATCACTATAATTTATTTTGTGGAGTTTAACTCCGTCTTTAACAGTAAAAAAACCTGTGACATCTACATTCTGCACTTTATTTTCAGTGTCATCTTTCTTATGGAGATGGTTTTTATACTCATATCGGTCCCTTGCTTTGTAACAAGCCGTTAAAAATCTAGGAAACTCTACAGGTTTCATTAAATAATCAACTGCCTCAAGCTCAAACCCTTCTAATGCGTACTCTGAAAATGCAGTTGAAAATATTATAATTGGTCCATTTTTTAAGCTTCTTGAAAATTCAATTCCTGTCATATTTGGCATATGAATGTCCAAAATCAGAAGATCTATATTTTGATTTTTCATCAAAGCCATGGCTTCAAATACATCTGAACAAGATCCTTTTAAATTTAAAAAAGGAATTTTTTCTACATAATGAGCAAGAAGCTTTCGTGCGTGATAATCGTCATCTACAATTAATACATTCATAATTTATCGATTAAAGAGATTAATTAACAGTTCTACTTTATAGGTTTCATCATTTTCGGATATGGTTATTTTATAATCATCTGGATAATTCATTTCCAATCTTTTTTTCAGATTCTTAAGACCTATTCCACGAGGTTCGGAATGTAAATTCATTCTAGATTTTGATTTACTATTTTCCGCTGAAAAAAATAGTTGATTATCAGTAGCAATTAGTTCTATCTGTATAAATTCCATGTTTGAGGTAAGAGAGCAATGCTTGAAACAGTTCTCTACAATCGGCTGAAAAATCATTGGGGCTATATATACATTACTTGTGTCCGAGATGTTGTGCTTAAACGAAATATTCTGATTCTCATCTTCATCTTTTGATTTTTGAAAATCTATAAAGTTCTCTATGTATTTTATTTCCTTAGTTAAAAGAACCTTTTCAGCCTCACAATCTTCTAAGACATAACGAAGCATCTGAGATAATTTCATCACATAATCTGATGACTTTTTAGAATCAAAATATGTCATCGAATAGATGTCGTTTAGTGCATTGAATAAAAAATGAGAATTAATTTGAGACTTTAAAATAATCATCTTCATTTTTTCTTGTTCTATAAATGATTCTTTTTCTTTTCCTCTAAAATAAATAAAGTTACAAACTGCATAGGTAAGAAGTGAAACATTTATCAATGAAGATCTTTTTTCACTTAGATAATATTTATTAAGATTAAAGCTTTCAAAAATAAAATTCAACGATAATTTAATAATAAGAAAAAAAATAGCAAAAAGGGCTAGAGTCGCAATTAGAAAATAAAATGATTTTGAAGCATTTGCTAGTCTAGACAACAAAATATGACGTGTAGAATACCATATTAAAAATACACAAATAGGTACGTATAAGGCCATCAGTAATGATGGTAAAAAAGGATATGGTGATATAATGCTATTTTTCACCACGTAAAAAAGTAGTACAATAAATAGAATCGCTTTCATGTTTTTAGAAAACTCCGTGAAGTAATTTCTTTTCATAAATAGTTTATAAAAATGTATTTACAAAAATATCAAACCTAGCACCTTTTCTCTAATATATTCTATCTAAATAACTTTTATTGCTATAAACTGTAGATTTCTCCGTATAACTGAGTTATGAATGTGTTTTTATTAAATTTATTGTGTTGATAGTGAAATATTCAACATTCATTGATTTTATTTACTTATTAAATCCTAGTGATACACATTTGCACCAAACTAAATGAGGTGTCAAATATGAAAGTCCAATTTAATAAATCATTCTTCACATTATTTCTATTGCTATTTTTCATCAAAGCCAGTGCTCAAACATCATTGGATAAATATACTTTAGAAAAATGTATAAACTATGCTTTAGATAATAATTACGGAATCCGCCAAATCAATTCTGAAATCAGCGAATCTTCGTACAAAACTAAAGAAATGCAATCAAAATTACTACCTCAAATAACAGGTAGTGGAAGTATCGACAGAAACCTTGTCATTCCGACCATAATACTTCCAGGAGAAATAGTAGGCCTTCCAGGAGAAAAATTACCAATACAAAACGGTACTAAAAATTTCCTTGATTTTTCTGCCCGTATAGAACAAGTTATTTATGATCCACACTTATTTCAAGGAATAAAGATAGCAAAAAACAATCAGGAACTAAAGCAACTTCGCAAATCCTTAACCGAAGAGGAAATGATTTATAATGTAAGTTATGTTTTCTATGAAATTATAAGTTCAGAAAAGGAAGGAACAGACGTAAACATCATACTTTCTAAACAAGAAGAGCTCTCTAAAATCATAGAACAAAGAATAAAAGAAGGTGTTTCCAGACCTATTGATCTGAATCGCATACAAGTAAATATTAACAATCACAAACTAAAAATAAAAGATTTAGAAAACCTTATTTTTCAGAAAAAAAATTATCTAAAAACACTTATTGGGTTTCCAGTTGATGAAACATTTGAGATAAGTTATCCATCATCTGATCTAAATCAAACAGATGATATTTTTTTCACAAGTACAGAACATGATTATCTCGAACTAGACATTCTTGAAAAGCAAAAGCAAATAGTCAGTCTTCAAATAAATCAAGAAAAGAAAAATTATTTACCGACACTATCAGGACTAATTTCAGGAGGATATCAGTTTCAGTCAGACGAGCTAAGAATTACGAAAGATCCCTGGTTTAGTTCTGTTGTTGTCGGATTTAGACTTAGCGTTCCGATTTTTGATGGATTTTCAAAACGTAATAAAATCAGACAATTACAATTTCAGGGAGATAATTTAGACTTTCAAATAGTCGAATTCAAGCAAAATATGCTCGCAAATGAAAAAAATGCCTTGAAACAATTACAAACTTCATTAGAGCTTATAAATGGACAAAAACACAACCTCTCATTAGCAGAAGATAATTACGGTAAAACTTATATGCTTTATCAACAAGGTCTGATTAGTATAACGGATGTGTTCGACACAGAAGCGACATTATTGAATACCAAAATTTCATATTCCAAAGAATTAATCAATTACAAAAAAAATCAAATTGATTTATTGAAAGCACAAGGAAAGTTAAAAAACATATCAAAAAGATAAGAAATGAAAACGAGAATTATAATACCACTAACAGTTGCAGTAATCCTAATTGGATTTATGATTTGGAAATTAACATCTAATAAAAAAAAGATGGAAGACAAACTAGAGCAATCTATGATTGTCAACACCACAATACCTGTTATTACCGAGAAACCAAAACTTTCGATACTAAAAAACAATGTATCTCTTAATGGAACCATTATGCCTGAGCAAGAAGTATTTGTATTATCAAAAGCACAAGGAATTATTACACAAAAGTTTAAAAAGACTGGCGATAGAGTTAGAAAAGGAGAACCCATTATTCAAATTGAAAATACGATTTTAAGAAAAAGTCTTGCAATTGCACAAAGTGACTATGAGAACATTTCAAAAGATGTACAGCGCTACAAATCTTTACAAAAACAAGGAGCGGTAGCCTTACAAGAGCTTGAACGTAGCCAAATGTCGTTAAGAGAAGCGGAAGAAAGGATTACAAGCTTAAAAGATCAAATAGAAAATACCACTATACTCTCACCTGTTTCAGGCGTTATTTCTCGAGATTTCATAGAAGAAGGACAATTGATGACAGTTGAAGGTGACGTAGCTCATATTATTTCAAGAGATGGATTAAAACTATTGGTAAGTGCTACAGAATCAGATATACACAGAATAAACAAAGGTCAGAAAATCAAAATAGAAGTAACTTCTTTGGAAGAAGAATTTTATGGCATAGTGAATCTTATAGCTCCCAAAGCAAATGACCTGCATTTCTATATTGTAGAGATATTATTAAAATCTAATGATCATCGTCTTAAACCTGGAATTTATGCTACAGCAAATTTTGATTATTCGACCAATGAAACAGAACAAATTACCATCAGTCGAAAAGCCATCGTAGGTGGTAGAAAGAATCCATCTGTATTCATTGTAAAAGATGGGAAGGCCTACAAAAGAAAAGTGCAAACAGGATTTTATAACAATGAACAAATTGAAATTAAGTCTGGAATTTCATTGAACGAAATTATCATTAACAGCGGACAAATCAATTTGACTGATGGTATACCTATCAAGATATTGAAATAAACAAGGAAATCCAATTTGTACAACACACCTCAAAGAGTAAATAACATATTTAATTAAATTTTTATGAAAACAACGAAAAATTATTCAATTCTGCTGGTTTTATTTTTGATATCCTCAGTTGTAAACGCACAGGAAATAGAAGAAGAAAGAGCTGAAGCCAAAGAGAGGATCAATGATAAATTTCCCTCAACAAGAGCATTTGATTTTCAGATGCATCAATATACTCCCGCTGATTTTGACTCTGAACTTTATGATAAAGATTATCAAAATGGTAAAATGGCAAACTATACTAAACTTCGATTTGCAGCCAATTTACCGATAATTAAAAAACCCAAATGGGCACTTACAGGATCATTATTATACAATTATAGTTCATTGAAATTTGAAGATGTAGAAAATAAAATGAATCCGAGTTTACCAATGTTCGATTATAAAGAAGATTTTCATTATTTCTCGGGAACTTTAAACTCTACTTATTTTACAAAATTATTCAACAAGCCTTTTATAATTAATGGAAGCGTAACTCTTGATGCAAGCGATAAAGATTTTGGTCGTATAAAAGGGAACGTTATGGGGACATTCATCTTAAAAAAGACAGACCGTACAAGAATATCTTTAGGTGCTATGGTATTTATTGACCCTACAGCTCCAATTCCAGCAGCTCCAATATTTGCTGTAGAACACAAATTCAAAAATAATAATTGGACAATGGACTTTATATTACCCCAAAGACTTTTGTTTAAAAGAGGATTGTTAGAAAACGGTCGTATATCCATAGGAAGTGAAGTAGATGGAGATAGTTTTTATGTTTCCACTGACCAATTTGGGGCAAATAATATGTACGATTTTAGACAGCTGGAACTGAAAACAGGTATAACCTATGAATATGCGGTAGGAGATGTCATTTTCACGGTAAAAGGAGGTATGGCTAATTTTTTCCAGAACCAGCTTATAGAAAAAGGAAAATTGGCTAAAGATTATGTTTTCGATCTGAACCGAAAAGGATCGGGATATTTCACTTTAGGAGTATCATATAATCCATTCTAAACTAAAATTGTAAAAAATGAAGATCGCTAAAATATCCATAAAAAGACCGACTGCTGTCATTATATCGTGTATTGCGTTATTATTATTTGGCTTTTATTCGTTTCAAAACATCAATCAGGAATTGATGCCTGAAATCTCCAGTGGCACCATATCTATCAGTACCCTGTATCCCGGAGCAGGCGCACAAGAGGTTGAGAATTCTGTTACAAAAAAAATAGAAGATGCTATCTCTTCCCTAGAAGGTATAGACAACATTATGTCTACTTCGATGGAAAGTTTCTCACTGGTAACGATCAAATTAAAAGCTGGGGCAAAGCTGGAAAAAATAATTCAGGATGCACAAAGAAATGTAAATGCCATCGGTTCTGATTTGCCTGAAGAAGCCAAAGTTCCCTCTGTTACCAATTTTAAAATCAGCGATGTTCCGATTATGACTATCGGTGTCACATCCTCGATTGACGAGATGGATTTATATGAAATAGTAGATAAAGAAATCAGACCACAGATTGAAAGAATTTCAGGGGTCGGAAGGGTTTCTCTCATTGGAGGATTGGAAAAGGAAGTACAGGTCAATATAAACGAAGATAAATTAAAATCCTATAATTTATCTATTGCTCAGGTTGCAAGCACGCTTATCACATCCAATATGGATTTCCCAACCGGCAAACTTACCAGTGAAGAAAAACAAATACAAATAAGACTGGAAGGAAAATTCAAAACACCGTCAGATATAGAAGATGTTGTAATAAGAACTTTACCAGACGGTACTTCTGTGAAGATAAAAGATGTTGCTGAGGTCAGAGATACCTATAAGGAAGTAACAACAATTAACAGAATCAATGGCATCCCATCTATTGGGATTACTATTCAACGTTCAGCCGATGCAAATACCGTAGCAATTTCTGAAGCTATAAAAACTAAACTCGAATCGCTGAAATCAAAATATCAAAACGAAAATATGTCTTTCGTTGTTGCTGTTGACAATGCAGAGTTTACTATAGAGAGTGCTGATTCTGTAATGTTTGACTTGTTTTTAGCCATTATTTTGGTTGCATTGACAGTATTTTTATTTCTACAAAGTTTCAGAAATTCGTTATTTGCAGCCATTGCAATTCCATTGTCACTGGTGATAACATTTATTCCGATGTTCTTACTAGGGTTTAGTCTGAATATAATGTCTCTTTTAGGACTAACATTGGTAATTGGTATTTTGGTAGATGATGCAATTGTTGTGATTGAAAATATCCACAAACATTTAGAAAAAGGTAAAACTGTTGTACAGGCTGCTTTTGATGGTGTGAAAGAAATAGGTTTTACGGTTATATCAATAACATTAGTAATCGTAGTCGTGTTTGTTCCTATATCTTTAACAGAAGGAACTGTTTCTGATGTATTCCGCCAATTTGCATTGACCATTGCAATTTCGGTATTGGTCAGCTTGGTGGTATCATTTACGGTTGTGCCACTGCTTTATTCGCGTTTTGGAAAACATGAACATATCAGGGAGGATTCTGTTTTTGGTAAATTCCAATTATTCTTTGAAAAAAGCATAACGAATGTGGCAAAGTGGTTTCGTTCGATTCTACTCTGGTCCTTTACACACAAGATAATTGTTTTGGGGTCAGTTGCTATGATGTTTGTGGGTTCGATATCACTTTTAAGTCTGGGATATGTAGGAAGTGATTTTGCACCACAGGGTGACCAGGGGCAATTTGTAGTTAAATTGGAACTTCCCAGAGAAGTGACCATTCAGCAAACCAATCAACTCACATTTCAAGCAGAAAATTTGATACGAAAAAATGCGGTCGTAGAGAATGTTTTTACCACAATAGGTGCTGAAGAAAACGGGCAATCACAAGCTAGATTATCTGAATTAAGGGTGAAATTAGTTCCACACAAAGACAGGCAAATATCATCTGGAGATTTGGCAAGAAAAATAAAATTAGAGTTACAGCAAAAACTTCCAAATGCAATGGTCAGTTTAGGAATGACCGATATAATGGGAAATATTGACGATGCTCCTATTCAGTACTATATTACTGGGCAAAATATAGATTCGGTAAGAGTTGCTTCTAATTTACTGTTAGATAGAATGAAAAACGTAAAGGGTATTGTAAATCCTCAACTTTCAGCAAAAGAAGGAAATCCCCAGATTAGCATTACTCCTGACCGAAACAAAATGGCATCATTGGGTATATCTTTTGAAAATCTTGGAAAAACTTTAAACCTTGCATTTAGTGGTAATACAGATTCTAAATTATTAAAAAATGATAAAGAATATAATATCAATATACGGTTAGATGAAGCAGATAGAGAACAAATTAATAATGTAGAAAATATTTCATTGATAAATAATTCAGGTGAAATTGTACTAGTAAAACAATTTGCAAGAACTGAAGAAACAGAAGGTCCAACATTGTTAGAGAGACGAGACAGGACTCCCTGTATCATTATCAAATCTCAAATTGGAGGACGCCCTGTGGGAGACATAGGTACAGACATTACTCAAGAAATTGAAAAACTAAAACTTTCCGATCAGATAGAGATCATACCGGGAGGCGAACTGGAATTACAGGGTGACAGCTTTGGATCTTTAGGTATTGCCTTAATCGTGTCTGTTTTTCTTGTTTATTTTATAATGGTTTTGCTTTATAATAGTTTTGTGTATCCTTTAGTGGTTTTAGGCTCATTGCCTTTGGCAATAATAGGTGCTATTTTAGCACTAGCATTGACAATGCAAACCCTTAATATCTTCACCATCTTAGGAATAATTGTTTTAATGGGCTTGGTTGCTAAAAATGCCATATTGCTTGTTGATTTCATAAACCATCTCAAAAAGAACGGCGTTCCACTAAAAGAAGCATTACTGGAAGCTACTCAACAACGTTTCAGACCCATTATTATGACCACATTGGCAATGGCAATCGGGATGCTTCCTGTAGCATTAGCTTCCGGAGCAGCTGCCGAATGGAAGAATGGTCTGGCTTGGGTCATTATAGGAGGATTAATAAGTTCTTTATTTCTCACAATGATCGTAGTTCCTCTTTTATATTACATCATAGACAGGTTAATAGTGAAATTAAGATTTGGTAATAAAAAAGAAATCATCTTGTTGGAAAATGAGAATTAAATAGTGTAGAAATGTTAGAAATAAAAAAGGGAATAATTGTGATACCTGATTTTAGTGGATTTACTAAATTTGTCTTTAATACAGAGATGTTTGTTGGAGAATATGTTGTAAAACAACTCTTAGGAAGCCTTATAGAATCTAATAAAAATTATTTTCAGATTTCAGAAATTGAAGGGGATGCCATTCTTTTTTATAGTTTTAATAAACTTCCATCTTATTCAGAATTAATCTTAATGTTATCAAACATGCTAGATGATTTCAATAGACATATCATTGCAATAAATAAATATTTGAATAACGAAATAGAAATATCCCTAAAGTTTATTGTGCATTATGGAATTTTCTCAGAATATAGTATCGGAAAATTTAAAAAACTATATGGTAAACCTGTCATTGAGGCACACAAATTTTTAAAAAATAAATATGCAGAAAAATCATCTTACATTCTGTTTAGCAATTCGTATTTAAGAATGGTGCAAGATTTTAATTACAAATTAGTAAATGATAACATTTATATTCCTGAACTTGGATTGATATATTATTTTAAATAATAAATATGTATGATAATTATCAAATAAAGAAATTTGTTCACTTTATAAACATTATAAGTATCACTTTCAGGAGTTTGGAGAACTGATTAAGGAAGTTTATAACGATAAACACAAGCCGTTGTTTTGATAAACGTCCTTTAGTCAGAATATGTAACTCCCTCTTAAAATTGTTTCCAAAAGAAAAAAAAGAAAGCCATTTAATCAACTAATTTAAACCAACGAAGCACTATAAGCCTTCTTATTTGGTTTTAAATTCAGTTGGTCTCATGTTGGTCAGTTGCTGAAAATTATTGCTAAACGCAGATATATTCGAATACCCAATTTCATAGGCTATCTCGGTCATGTTCAAATCTGTATCTTTTATCAATTCCATCGCTCTGATGATACGTAGCATCTTTAAATATTGAACAAAAGTGATATGTAATTTCGTTTGGAATAATCTGGTCAAACTTCTTACACTCATTCCCGATTGTTGAGCAATACTATCTAAACTTAGATTTTCATTTAATCGATTTCTAAAACTGTCGATTATGGCATTGAGCTTTTGATTGTCCGTTGTAGGAAGTTGAATGGAGAATTTTTTGAGGTTTTCCTTTGATAATACGCCTTTAAGCGTACTTAAAAACTCAAATTCCCATGAACCTTTAAAATAATCACCTTGCCATTTCTCACTAAATGAGAGCATCTCTGCCAGAAGCTTACTAACAGGATAAATACCCAGTTCATCATAAAAACTATCTGCTTTTTCATCTGGAAAATAAATATTTATAATGTATAAATCCTGTGTGTTAAACATCAGATTGTGCCGGTAGTTTTTGGGTATCCATATATAATGATTAGACGGAATATAGAAATCCTTTGTGTCTGTTTGTAAATAAGCAATTCCCCCATAAACCAATAATAACTGAGCCTTATCGTGCTGATGAGCAGGTAAACGCTGCTCAGTTTGTTGTCGCATCACTAGAATTGACTCAGGATTTTGATCCACAATATTTATTAATTGGCTAAGAATTTCCATATGGCCAAATATAGCAAATATTAGGCTAATTATATAGAAAAATAGCTTGGTATCTTGAATAATTTTGTTGTGTTAATAATCGTAGAATCGTTATGAAACATAAAATCATAAAACCTGACAAAGATTTTGAGCTTGAAATACAAGCCCCAAAATCTGAACATAAATTAATTCGTACAGATGAAGAAATAGATAAAGCCAGTATCTACTGGCTGGCTTGTGCCTATTCCTATTCCTATTCCAGTCCCTTTATGCCAATGGTCGATTTAAGCTTTGCTTTTGATGAGTTGAAAAAGCTTATAAAACAATGGTTAGAAAAGAGAAAGAAGCCAATCATTTATAAAAACAAAACTAATGAAACAATATAAAACAGTTCCGATTCTGGGTGTACTGATGCTGTTATTTCCACCCCATATTTACGCTCAGCATACAGAAAAAGTCCAACCTTTAAGTTTGGAAGAAATATGGAAAGCTGCAGAAATGAATAATCGACAACTGAAACTATCTGATCTAAATCTTCAGCAAAGTAAAATAGAAATATTGGAAGCCAAAGACCGTTTGTTGCCCGAACTTTCAGTAGGTGGGGACTTAAAACTCAATTCCAAATTTCTGATTTATGACAATGGATT
>Ga0247812_10000221_pt1 | contig 54736 bp, 40 predicted proteins | sample UWRJL149409B1_FD_178011 | JGI IMG/M metagenome (GOLD analysis project Ga0247812, IMG submission 178011) | Plant litter microbial communities from Arlington Agricultural Research Station in Wisconsin, United States - UWRJ-L149-409B-1 | ecosystem: Environmental > Terrestrial > Plant litter >...
TGTGGATACAGGGATCGAATTTTATCTGGCCGAGTATGATGACAATGGAAAAAGTTCAATAGGAATAACCCGTACCCGCTATACAGAGCGTACCCTTTTTAATCCATTAACGGACGATGATTTGCTGGCTGATCTCATTCACTGGCCAACTGATAAATACCTGAATATATGGACCTGCCGTTTTGCCGGTAGTTATCTGGGTATCTCACAATTTCCTTCTGTAGCAGGTATCGATGGGCTTGATACGAAGAATGAAGTGTATGAAAAGACCGACGGAGTAATTATTGATTTCAGGTATTTTGGCAGAAATGCAAGAGCCAATTCCAGCAGGATTTATAACCTGGGAAGAACGGCAACACATGAAATCGGTCACTGGCTGGGTTTGATCCATACGTGGGGCGATGCCCGTTGCGGAGACGATTTCTGCGACGATACACCGCCAACAGAAGGATCAAATCAGACATCTGTCTGTACTGACCGATATTCTACCTGCTCCGGTTTCAGAACAAGAAATATGATTGAAAACTACATGGACTATTCACCTGATTCGTGTATGAATATTTTTACGGGTGACCAGCTCGGAAGGATGAAAGCAGTTTTAGCACTTAGTCCGCGCAGACTGAAATTAATTGAATCAGCAAAAATTGGCAGGCTTGATCCTTCTGAGAATTTGACCGTAGAAGTTTTTCCTAATCCTGCAAGTGTAGAGGTAAGCGCCAAGGTCAGGTTTGCTGATTATCAGAATTTTTCAGTAACTATTTATGACCAGCTTGGAAATGCTATTCAGGATCAGAGTTTTATTGATGTGTGGAGCCGCACTGTTGCGGTTGATATCAATAAATTTAATACCGGCATTTATTTTTTTAAAGTGACTACTGGAAAGGAAACCGTCACAAAGAGGTTCATTATCAAATGACAGTGCATTCTCATGCTGCCACGTGTACCTTTTGTAAGTATTGTGCTGGTTTTTATGTCCGGAATAGTAGCAGGAGATTTTCTGACTGCTTCAAACCGGATTGATACTATTTTAAGTTCTTATATTGAAACTGCCGTAATTCTTGTGATTGCGGCCGTTTCTTTATGGTTTTACCGGGGAATGAAATATTCCGGTTTTAGTATCGGTTGTTCCTTATTTCTGTTCTTTTCCGGTATGTTATGTGTCAATCTGCACCATCAAAATCTGCTATCAGATATTAACAAACTAGCCAGTAATCAGTATGATGCTTACGAAGCCGAAGTTAGGTCGCTGCCAGAAAAACGTGCAAAATCCTTACGCCTGGAAGTTTCCGTCAAAAGATTTCATTCCAATAACAAATGGATCTCTGCCGATGTTAAAGCTTTTCTGAGTATTCCACTGGATGCTTCTTCGATACCTGCTGCCAATGATTTTCTGATTGTCAATGGAAATTTGGAACAACCCAAACCTCCTATGAACCCGGAAGAATTTGATTACAAGCGGTACCTGAGGAATAAAGGAGTTGTATGGACAGATTATTTGCCTGACGGATCTTTTCAGGTGATTAAGAATAAAAACATTTCAGGGAATGTTAAAGTCTGGAGTATCCGGATTTCTGAATGGGCAGACCAGCAATTCCGGGCAAACCTTAAAGATGACAAATCCTATGGCTTGGTGAAAGCAATGCTTCTGGGCCGGCGTGATGACCTTCGTTCTGATCAGATAGATGATTATACTACTTCTGGTACTGTGCATATATTATCTGTTTCCGGTATGCATGTAGCCATTATCTTCCTGGTATTAAGCTATATGTTAGGCTGGCTTAAAAATTTCCGGGGTGGAAAATACATCTATCTGCTGGCTGTTACTTCCTTATTGTGCTTTTATGCACTGGTCACTGGTTTGCCGCCCTCTGTTCAGCGTGCTACGCTCATGTGTATTGTTTTTGTGGTAGCAGAGGTTTTTAGCCGGAAGCATAATTCAATGAATACACTGGCTTTGTCTGCTTTTTTAATCCTCATTATTGATCCACAAGCACTATTTGACGTCGGATTTCAGTTGTCTTATCTGGCTATGTCTGGAATTTTTCTGTTATACAAACCCATAGATTCTGTTTTCTTGCCGACAAATAAATTCTGGAAATATCTCTGGCAGATTACGGCACTTTCCCTGGCCGCCCAGCTTGCTACTTTTCCGTTAAGCCTGTACTATTTCCATCAGTTTCCATTTTATTTCTGGTTGGTCAATCCTTTTGTGATCACCTTTACAAATGCTTTGTTGCCTGCGGCACTTGTAATGCTATTTGTCTGCCTGATTCCTTTTCCATGGCTTCATTCTGCAATTGGGTGGATTGTCGATTTTTGTTCTTATTTGACCAATATTTCTGTTGCTGTTCCAAAGCTCTTACCCGGATATCTCATCGAAAACTTATATTTGGATACGCTTGAAGTCACCATGCTCTATGTTGTCTTATTTGTTCTTTGGTTTGCTTATGAATCAAGGGAATATACCTGGTTGAAATACGGTTTATGGATTACCATGTTTTTTATTATGTATTCATCTTCTGTAAGTATTCAAACTTTTATAATGCCAAAAGGAATGATTCATTCTGTACCTAAGCACAGTGTTATGAGTTTTAAAGAAGGAAATATATTATATATTTATGCCGATCCGGCATTTAAAAAAGATACGAATGCTTATAAATTTCATATTAAGAATTACGCAATCAGTGAAGGCATAATAGAAACTATTTTTCTAAATAATAGTGAAAATATCCAGACAAAGTATCTTGTAGTGAAGCGTATTAGTAAAGGTGATTTATTTTCCTGGAATGGAAAAACCATTTTTCGTGGTGAATATATTGCAACAAAGGCTAATTTGGATTATCAACTTATAATTTTTCCACGATATCCAAAAATTAAAACAATAGAATCGAGTTCCAGCACAACATTTTTACTTGGAGGTGAAGTTAAAAAACGGACACAGGAACGCTGGCTGAGTCTTTTTGTTTCAGGAAATATCAGACATCATGATCTTACTAGTCAGGGATTTCTTTTATTGCCTTGAATATATTTCCAGAATTTCCTTTGAAATTTTCCTGTCCCAGGCGGCTTGTTCCGCTGCATTTAGGCCGTGCCCCGTTGCATTATCATAGGCTTCCTGCTCTGTGTTCATTTCACGGAAAGCTTCCAGAAACTGGTACTGAATTTCACTGTCATAATCTTCTATGGTCAATTCAGCAGCTTCCAGGCGCTTTTTAAATCGTTCTACTACAATCCGGGTTATATCAAAATGTAACTGTTCGTGACGTAATGTTCCGGTATTTTTAGCTTCCGCAAGCCCCCACGACATGCTTTTCACCATAAATGTTTTTAAATCAATTTCCAGCACAACATCATTATCCTTAGTATAGGAGTGACCTTCATAAGAAAAACTTGTAAATACGGCTGCGGCATATCTGCTGCCGGGCCTGTTTTTACGACCTTGAAAATCACTCCAAACTAAAGGCCTGCGAATGCTATAAAAAACGGTGTCAGCTTTGTCAGTGGATGTTATTTCATTAAAAACCAATTTCAGATTTTTAGCCAGTGCCGGGTTTTTGCCCGTATTGGAAACCATCCATTTCTGAAAATGCACCAGAGCCGGATCTAGCAGCTGTTTTATTAATTTAGGATAATCAAAATCCTTTTCAGGACGTGTAAATGTAGCAGAGGTCTGGTAATTAGTCAATTCCACAGGAATGTCGTTCCGGTAATAACGATACGTGACTTCCAGGTTAATTATACCCGTAACCCGGTTTGGACCAATGCGCTTCTCATTAATCTGAAAATCTTTTACCGTAATATATAAAGGTAAACTTTCAGCGCTTCTTTTCGGCGCTGCGTAGGACCAGTAGGAATTTAGTTCTTTCTCGACGGTATTAGACAATGAAACAGGGCGTTCTTTTCCCAAGACAATCAGCTTTCCGAAATTTGCTCCTTTTATTTTTCTTTTATCCTCTACATCCTGAATAAAGAATTTGTTTGATTTCAGGATGGACGAAGCATCTTTTGGAAGCGTAATAATAACTGGTTCATTTTGTGCAAATGAAAACTGGATTGATGAAATAAAAAGGATCACTGGCAATATACTTTTAATCTTATTTGCCAATCTATATTGAATCCAATGCATGCTTTATATAAGTTTGCAGGTAACTTTTAGTTTATAATCTGAATGACTTTACATACAACGAAAATCAGGCCGGAATTTGATGATATATTCATGGAGCTGGCAAAAAATTTAGCGCAACGCTCTCATTGTATCAAAGCACAGGTTGGTGCCGTCCTGACAAAAGACACAAGAATTATCTCAATTGGATATAATGGTCCGCCTGCCGGGACACATAACTGTGACGAAGAATTTCCAGGTGTTGGCTGTCCCCGTGATGCAAAAGGAAGCTGTTCTCTAGCACTTCATGCAGAACAGAATGCCATTCTTTTTGCCGTAAAAAATGGTTCAAATATTGAGGGTTCTACACTTTTTGTAACTTTGGCACCCTGCATTGCCTGTGCAAGGGTAATTTATACCATGAAAATTACCAAAGTCATTTTTCTGCATTCTTATGCAGCTTATAAAGGAATTGCTGTGGAGGAAGGAGTTGAGTTTCTAAAAACTTTCGGCGTAGAAGTAGAGCAGTACAAAGGTACTGAAGAAGAAAATTAAAATTGAAAGTTGATTAAGAAATTTTCTTCGTATCAACTCTCAATTCTGTTGTTAGGCATTAACCATTGATAATTAACCGTTAACCATTATCAATGATGATGTCCGCCTTCTCCATGCACGTGTCCATGACTTATTTCTTCGTCAGTGGCAGGGCGGATTGAAAGAATTGATCCTTCAAAATGCATTTCTTTTCCAGCTAACGGATGATTGAAGTTCATAACAACTACATCATCTTTAACCTCAACCACTTGTCCGTGCATACGCTCACCATCCTCGTTGGTCATCGGAACAATATTTCCTATTTCCAAAAGTTCATCCTGATCCACATCATCCATCTGGAAAACTGCTTTTGGGAGTTCTACAATAGCTTCCGGGTCAAACTCTCCATAACCTTCTTCAGGTGCTACTGTAAAATCAAAAGTATCGCCGGTAGAAAGCCCTTCGATTTTAGTCTCAAAGCCTTCAGGAAGTCCGCTGATGCCGTGAATGAAATACATTGGATCTTCTTCCGTTACTACTTCGACAACTTCGATTTCACCTTCATTGTCTGGTATGCTCAAGTTATATATGAGTGCTACAACATTATTCTTTTCGACTTTCATTTGCTTGTTTGTTTAAATTATCGGTTGTTGTAAAATAATTGTTCCATGGTTAGCTAGAAAAAACAAACGTACGGGAATTTTGTCAAAATGTCTTTTTTTATGAATTTTTTAGCACATTTATTGCTTTCCGGGGAGAATGAGGAGATTATTACAGGCAATTACGTAGGTGATTTTGTAAAAGGAAGATTAACAGGGGATAAGATTTCAGGCTGGAGCGCTGATTTTCTGCTGGGTGTAAAATTGCATCGCCAAATTGACATGTTTACCGATGAGCATGAAACTGTTCGGGAAGCTAAGCGAATGGCTTCAAAAATGCTGGGAAAAACAGCAGGCATTGCTGTCGATATTTATTTTGACTATTTTTTGGCCAAATATTTTGACCAATTTTGTACTCAATCTTTGCAGGCTTACAGCATACGAATGTATACTTTATTAGAAAGAAATGATAATCTGATACCGGAACATATGAAGCCTATGGTGCGGTCTATGATCCGTCAGGACTGGCTTAATGCGTATGAAACACTGGATGGAATTAAATTAACCTTTGAACGATTGTCTAGGCGGGCATACTTTCTGGATGTGCTGGTAGGTGCTGAGAAGGATCTTGCAGCGCATGAGGAATTTTATCAGGCTAAATTCAATTTATTTTTTCCTCAGCTTCAAGCCGAAGCAAAACGTTTTATTAATGAAAATCAGGTAAGACCGACTGCCTGATTGAATATCATATTAAATTTTAGATTAAGCAATGGCCCAAACGCCTGACAGTGTTCTTAAAGAGATTAAAGCTAAAAAGTACAAACCTGTTTACTTCCTATACGGTGATGAACCCTTTTACATCGATGCCATCTCAGATGCCTTGGAGGAACGTGTTGTTTCAGAATCAGAAAAAGGGTTTAACCAGTTTGTGTTATACGGAAAAGATACCGATGTTGCCGGTGTGATCGGGTATGCGCGCCGTTATCCCTTCATGTCGGAAAGACAGCTAATCATTGTTAAAGATGCTAATAAATTAGGAGGGATTGATCAGAAAGACCATCAGGCACGGCTGGAAGATTATGCTCTGAATCCCTTGCACAGCACGGTGCTGGTTTTATGTTTCCAAGCCAACGCAGACGAACGGAAGACTTTTGTCAAAGCATTTAACACACATGGTTATGTAGTGCAGTCAAAAAAAATGTATGACAACAAGCTGCCCGATTGGGTAGCTTCTTACTGTCAGGGCGAAGGAGTAAAAATAAGTCCTAAGGCAGTTCAGATGATGGTTGACAACATTGGAAACGATCTGAAGAGGTTAACAAACGAAATACGTAAGATAATGGTCAATCTCCGGGTTGATCAGGGCATTGATGCCGAAGTGGTGGAACGCTTTGTAGGCATCAGTAAGGAATACAACGTTTTTGAATTCCAGAAAGCTTTGCTGATGCGAGATGTGATCAAAGCTAATCGTATTGCTTCTCACTTTTCAGCTAATTCAAAAGATAATCCACTGGCTCCGATTTTGATTATACTTTTCGGGTTTTTCTCAAAGGTGCTTCTGGTACATTCAAGTCAGGATAAATCTGAAAAGGGATTGGCAACGGCATTGAGCGTGAATCCGTTTTTTGTAAAGGATTATTCACTGGCTGCCAGAAATTATCCTTTGCCCAAAGTAGTCCACATTATTCATTACCTGCGTGAATGTGATGCCAGAATGAAAGGGCTGGATGGCGTTAGCACACCTGAAGGAGAATTGTTAAAAGAACTGGTTTTTAAAATTGTTCATTAACCACAGTTCTCGCAAATCTAACAGTGTAAGATTTGCTTACTTTGAAACAATATTGCCAATAGATGTAATAGGATCAGTTTTTTAAAAATCTGACTTTAAGCTCTTCATAAAGATCAATTTGGATTTTTAACCGGTTTTTTTCAGGATTGCAGTACATGTGTATCTTTACGCTCTCCAATTTGCTGGCGCCACATAGCATAATACAGTCCTTTCTCTTCAAGTAAAGCATTGTGACTTCCGGTCTCAATGATGTTTCCTTTTTCGAGGACATAGATTCTGTCAGCGTACATAATCGTTGAAAGTCTGTGTGCAATCATGACGGTAATATGCTGACGCTGGCTGGTGATACTTCTGATCGTATTGGAAATTTCTTCTTCTGTCAGGGAGTCCAAGGCGGAAGTCGCTTCATCAAAAATCATTAAATGAGGGTTCCTTAACAAGGCTCTGGAAATGGATAAACGCTGACGTTCCCCACCGGATAATTTCAGGCCTCCTTCTCCAATAACCGTATCAATTCCATGTTCCGCACGCATTAATAAGTTATAACATGCCGATTTTTTAAGTACTTCCGTAATCATTTCATCGGTAGCAGCAGGGTTCACAAAAAGCAGATTTTCTTTGATGGTTCCTGAAAATAGCTGTGTATCCTGGGTTACAAAACCGATCTGATGCCTTAGCTCATCAAAATCAATACTGCTATCACTGTGATCGTTGTAAAAGACATTTCCTTCATTGGGATGGTACAAGCCAACCAGTAATTTAACAAGCGTTGTTTTACCTGATCCGGATGGACCAACAAAGGCAATAGTCTCGCCTTTTTTTACTTGAAAAGAAATTCCTTCTAATGCAGGCTTTTTGGCTGTTTGATGCTGGAAATGGACATTGTCAAAACGCAGTGATTCAACTGCATCAATTTTTTCCGGATTTTCAGGTTTGCGTTCAATGGGCCGTTCCAGCAATTTTTCCAGGTTGATTAGCGATGCTTCTGCTTCACGGTAGGATAAAATAACATTGCCAAGTTCCTGCAAAGGAGTAAAAATGAAGAAAGAATAAAACTGCATCATCATCATCTGCCCAACGGTAATTCTTTCATGAAAAACGAAATAGAGCAATGAAAACATGATACATTGCTGAAGGAAATTCACAAAGGTTCCCTGTATAAAACTGATGGAACGTATGCTTTTAACTTTCTTTAATTCCAGTTTTAAAATCTTAAAAGTGGTGGTATTAAGCCTCTGAATTTCCTGTTGTGTCAGCCCAAGACTCTTGATCAATTCAATATTTCGCAATGACTCCGTTGTAGATCCGGCCAGTGCAGTCGTTTCCTTAACAATATTTTTTTGTACTTCCTTAATTTTTCTGCTTAAGATACTGGTCAGTAAGGCTAATACTACAGAGCCTGCTAAATAAATGACCGGCAGCATCGGGCTTAGTTTAAAAGCAATGATGGTGACAAAGACAATGCCGACAAGTGTTGCGAAAAGTACGTTCACGAAATTAGTAATGAACTTTTCACAGTCAGCCCGCACTTTCTGGAGTACGGATAAGGTTTCGCCGCTTCGCTGATCTTCAAAATCCTGATAAGGCAGCCGCAATGCATGACGAAGACCGTCGGTGTATAAATCGGCTCCGAATTTTTGAATGACCACATTTACTACATAATCCTGAAAAGCTTTGGCAATACGCGACACCATAGCTGCTCCGATAATCATCAGTAAACCGATAGAAATCCCCCGGAAAAATTCAGTATTTAGTCCGTTATCGCGAAAATATTTGGCTTTGTTGGCAAAAGGATCTATCAATACATTACCCAATATATACGGATTAAGCAGAGAAAACACCTGATTTACAGAAGCCAGTAATAGTGCAAGAAGGATAAGCCCCTTGTAGCGGCTTAAATACTTAAGTAATAATTTCATGTCGTGGTGTAATACTGATTATTGGAGCCGGTAGCAGTGATAACTTAAAGTTGGGAAATTTAATTCTAAAATGAAGCGGATTATTATGACTAAAAGCAAAAAGGCATCCATAAAGGATGCCTTTTTTATCGTAGCGGGAAGCAGGATCGAACTGCTGACCTCAGGGTTATGAATCCTGTGCTCTAACCATCTGAGCTACCCCGCCGAAGCGTTATTGTGGTGCAAAAGTATGTTAAATAATTTTATAACGCAATACATTTTGGAAAATTCGTATCAAAAAAGTAAATTACAAAAAAACAGAAATAGGTATAACTAATTTTTATTAGTGAATTATGTTATATTACAACTTTTAAGATCAGCAGGTTAACATTCTCGCAATGGAAAAACCCTTAAACCCAGTTAGTATGGATAAATTTAAATTTATTACTGAATTTGAATTACGATCATCACCAAAAGTATTGTTCCCTTATATTTCCACACCTTCCGGCTTAGAACAATGGTTTGCCGAGAAGGTAATTGTAATGCCTAATCAACGATTTGATTTTCAGTGGGACGGGGACAGTCATGTTGCCAAACAAACAGGGATGAGAATTAACAAAGCGGTAAAATTTGAATTTGAAAATACGAGTGATGATGACCTTGACAATAATTATTTAGAAATTAAGCTGGAAGTCAGTGATTTAACACAAACTACTTTTTTGAGAGTAACCGATTATTCGGCAATCCGTGACGAAGCTGAACTAATATCGCTGTGGAATGGGTTTATGGATAATCTGAAAGAAATTGTTGGGAGTTGATGAAAAAGCTTGATAAGCTTGTGCTTATGTCATTTTGGGGCCCTTTTGTGGTTACCATGTCGGTTGTAGTTTTTATATTTCTGATGAAAATCATGATTTTCTACATCGACGATTTTGTGTCTAAGGATCTGGGTATCTGGGATTATTCCCGTTTGTTCTTTTTCTTTAGTTTGATTACCGTTCCTACAGCACTTCCCCTGGCTATGTTGTTGTCTTCACTTATGGCCTTTGGGAATCTGGGTGAGTTTTTTGAGCTTACCGCTATAAAGAGCGCAGGTATTTCTGTTGTGCGTGCCATGGCGCCGCTATTTATTGTTGCTGTCGGTATTAGTATATTTTCCTTCTATTTTAACGACCGCATTTCTCCATGGGCAAACCTCAAAGGGTATAGTCTGCTCTATGATATAAAAACAACCAAAGCTACGCTGAAAATCAAAGAAGGTATTTTTTATAACGACCTTCCGGGATACAGTATTAAGGTCGAAAAAAAGATGGCTGATGCGCAGTCTATGAAAGGGATGGTTATATACAAACATGATAACCGGTCTTACGAACATGGAAATACGCAGATTATCCTGGCTGATTCCGGTAAAATGTATACGATCAATGAAAATGCCAATTTGGTAATCGAACTGTACAGTGGGACGATGTATTCCGAAGACAATGATAATGGCGGACGCCCTGCTTACATTGTTTCCCCGGCTGCCAACATGCCTCCGCCGCATACCAAGTTTACCCGGAATATTTTTGATCATTATAAACTGGTAGAAAGCCTTTCCTCATTTGGGATGAAGCGTACAGATGAGGGGCAGTTCAAGTATCATGAATTTATGAAGAATATCAGTGATCTGAACAAGGCATCTGACTCGATCCGGACAACGTATACGGAGACAAAGAAGAATCTGCTGCCCAACAGCCAGCAATATTTTTCTTATAATTATAAACAGGGTACCGATAAGAAATTAAAATCCGGTTTCTGGATAGATTCTCTGCTGAATCGTCCTGTAAGTGATAGTCTGAAAAAAGAAATCCTGACGAATGCCAAAAGCTCTGCTGCCAGTATGCAGAGCTATGTGAAATCAAATGCAGACTATCTTCAGGAAAAATTAAAAGATACCAGCAAGTATGAGCTGGAAATGCACCACAAATTCACCAATGCACTTTCCTGCCTGATTATGTTTCTGGTTGGAGCCCCCTTAGGCGCTATCATTAAAAAAGGCGGTTTCGGAGTTCCTGTGCTGGTTTCTGTTCTGTTTTTTATCCTGCTTTACGTATTGATTAATCAGGGTGATAAGATGGTCAAGGAAGGACTTGTGATTGTACCGGTAGGAGCGTGGCTTGCCAATACTGTTTTATTTATAGTAGGTATGTACTTTATTGATAGAGCGCGAAGCGATTCCCGTCTTTTTGACAAGGATGTATATCAAATGCGTATCAAAAAAATTAAATCTTTTTTGGTAAGTAGATTTGGTAAATCACGCCTTATCAATTCATAGTAAAATTATATTTTCTTTCTAGTAAAAGAATTCGTACTTTTGCGACCTTGTTTGCAGTAAAGTGCTGCAAATGTATTCACATATTTAATCTGTTGTTACAATCATGTATTTAACTACGGAAAAGAAGATTGAGATCTTCGAAACCAAAGGTTTTAAGAAAGAAGGCGGAGACACAGGATCAGCCGAATCACAAATTGCTCTTTTTACGTACCGTATCAATTATTTGAACGAGCACTTAAAGACGCACAAAAAAGATAATGACACTCGTCTTGGACTACTTAAAATGGTAGGAAAGCGCAGAAGATTATTGGATTATCTTTACAAAAACGACATTAATCGCTACCGTGCGATTATCGCGGAATTGAACATCCGTAAGTAATTTATCAGATCAGGGAACTTACAGGTATCGTAAGTTCCCTGATTTTTTGCGGAATTTTACCAGAAATTATACAGAAAACGTTTTGATGACGTTTTCACAGCTATCCAAACATCAGATATTCTATGCTATTTAACATAGTGACCAAAACGATACCATTGCCTGATGGTAGAGAAATTACAATTGAAACAGGGAAATTAGCAAAACAGGCAGATGGATCGGTGGTGGTACGTATGGGTAATACCATGCTGCTGGCTACTGTGGTTGCCAATAAAGATATTAGAGAGGGCATTGATTTTTTACCTCTTTCCGTTGATTATCAGGAAAAATTTGCATCGGCAGGCAGAATTCCGGGAAGCTTTATGCGCCGTGAAGGAAAACTGTCTGATCATGAAGTTTTGGTAAGCCGTTTAGTTGACCGCGTTCTTCGTCCTCTTTTTCCGGATGATTACCATGCAGAAATACAAGTAAATATTATGCTGATCTCAGCTGATGCCGAGGCTTTGCCTGATGCATTGGCTGCGCTGGCTGCTTCTGCTGCGATTGCGGCATCGGATATTCCTTTTGGCGGACCGGTTTCAGAAGTACGTGTTGCTAAAATCGACGGACAACTGGTTATAAACCCGGGCTCATCAGTGTTGGAAAACGCTACTTTGGAGCTTTTGGTAGGTGCTACTTACCAGGATATTACAATGGTTGAAGGCGAAATGGACGAGGTTTCGGAAGAAGAAGTAATCGAAGCCTTGAAATTTGCGCATGAAGTGATCAAACAACAGTGTCTTGCCGTTAAAGAATTTGAAGCGGCTGTTGGAAATACAGTGAAACGTGAATACGTTGGCGATATTCAGGACGAAGAACTGGAAGCTCGTGTTCGTGCATTCTGCTATGATAAAGTATATGCAGTAGCGCAATTAGGTTCTAAAAACAAAAATGTTCGCAGAGAAGGTGCAAAGGCTGTCTTAGCTGAATTTTTAGAAACAATCGGTGCAGAAGAAGAGGTTAATCTTTCGCTTGTAAAACGTTATTTCCATGATCTGGAATACGATGCATCGCGTCGTTTGGTACTTGACGAAAGAAAACGTCTTGACGGACGTGCACTGGATGAAGTTCGTCCGATTGCATCCGAAGTTGATTTTCTTCCTAATGCCCATGGTTCTGCGTTGTTTACCCGTGGGGAGACACAATCGCTAACCACTGTTACTTTAGGTACAAAAAATGATGAGCAAATTATTGATACACCGTTAAAGTACGGGTACAGCAAATTTTTGCTTCATTATAATTTCCCTGGCTTTTCAACCGGAGAGGTAAAACCAAACCGCGGACCGGGACGTCGTGAAGTGGGTCATGGTAATCTTGCATTGCGTGCTTTAAAGAAAGTACTTCCTGCACCAGAAGATAATCCATACACAATCCGTATCGTTTCCGATATTTTGGAATCAAATGGTTCTTCTTCCATGGCAACTGTTTGCGCCGGTTCGCTTGCGCTTATGGACTCTGGTTTGAAAATTAAGGCTCCTGTGTCAGGAATCGCAATGGGATTGATCTCAGATGAAAAAACAGGCCAATATGCAGTTCTTTCAGATATTCTTGGTGATGAAGATCATCTTGGTGATATGGATTTCAAGGTAACAGGTACTGAAAAAGGTATCACGGCCTGCCAGATGGATATCAAAGTAAACGGTCTTTCATTTGAGGTATTGTCAGAGGCTCTTTCTCAAGCAAAAGCAGGCCGTCTGCATATTCTGGGAGAGATGAACAAGACAATGAAAGAGGCCCGTCCGGATCTTAAACCTCATACGCCTCGTGCCGTCATCATCAAAATTGACCGTGAGATGATTGGTGCTGTAATCGGGCCTGGTGGTAAAGTTGTTCAGGATATTCAGAAAGAATCCGGTGCTACTGTTTCTATTGAAGAAAAAGATGGTGCGGGTTATGTAAGTATATTCTCTGCTGATAAGACTTCCATGGATAAAGCAGTTTCCCGTATCCGCGGAATCATTCTTGTTCCTGAAATCGGTGAGGTTTATTCAGGAAAAGTGAAGTCTATTATGCCATTTGGTGCATTTGTTGAGTTCTTGCCGGGTAAAGACGGGTTGCTTCACATTTCAGAGATTAAGTGGGAGCGTATCGAAACGATGGATGGTGTTCTGGAAGTGGGAGAGGAAGTGCAGGTAAAATTGGTTGAGGTTGATAAGAAAACGGGTAAGTATCGCCTGTCACGCAAAGTGTTACTTCCAAAACCAGAGAACAAAAACGCATAAAAATGTGTTTTCATCAACAAGGGCATTTGATTATGCCGTTATTTATACATATTAATATTTGAATTTAGATGAGACAGCTAAAGATCAGTAAGCAGATCACCAACCGCGAAAGTCAGTCATTAGATAAATACTTACAGGAGATCGGGAAGGTAGATTTGTTAACGCCGGATGAGGAAGTGACGTTAGCTCAAAAAATCAGAGACGGAGATCAGCTAGCTTTGGAAAGATTAACTAAGGCTAACCTTCGTTTTGTCGTTTCCGTTGCGAAACAATATCAAAATCAAGGTCTTTCTTTGGGAGATTTGATTAATGAAGGTAACCTGGGATTGATTAAAGCTGCGCAGCGTTTTGACGAAACACGTGGTTTTAAGTTTATTTCCTATGCAGTGTGGTGGATTCGTCAGTCTATTCTTCAGGCGCTTGCTGAACAATCTCGTATTGTACGTCTTCCATTGAACCGTGTTGGTTCTTTAAATAAAATTTCAAAGACTTTTTCTGAACTGGAACAACGTTTTGAACGTGAACCATCTCCGGAAGAACTTGCAGAAGTATTGGAAATTTCCTCTTCAGAAGTTGTTGATACCATGAAAATATCCGGAAGGCACGTATCCATGGATGCGCCTTTTGTACAAGGTGAAGAAAACAGTCTTTTAGACGTTCTTGAAAATGATTTGGAAGACAAACCGGATTCTGGTTTGGTTAACGAATCATTGCGTAAAGAAGTACAGCGTGCGCTTTGCACGCTTACTCAGAGAGAAGCTGACGTAATTGCCCTGTATTTCGGCTTAAATGGCGAGCATGCGATGACTTTGGAAGAGATTGGGGAGAAGTTCAACTTGACACGTGAACGCGTTCGTCAGATCAAAGAAAAGGCTATCCGCAGATTGCGTCATGTTTCCAGAAGCAAAGCTTTGAAAACGTATTTAGGTTAAGACCTGATAAGATTAAACTTATATTCCCAAATTAAAATGGCCTCTTTTTGAGGCTATTTTTGTATACAACAGAAATGGCAGTATTAAAGCCTTTAATAGATTTAGCCGAAATCTGTTATGCCCAGGGCATCCGGCATGTAGTAATTTCCCCAGGTTCAAGAAGTGCGGCCTTAACGCTGGCTTTTTCACGCCATGAAGGCTTTAAAAAGCATGTCATAATGGATGAGCGCTCTGCCGGGTTTATAGCGTTAGGTATGGCGCAGCAGTTGAACCAGACAGTTGTTTTGATCTGTACCTCCGGAAGTGCTGCCTACAATTATGCGCCGGCTGTTACCGAAGCATACTTTCAGCAGATTTCTTTACTGATATTAACCGCAGACCGTCCTGCAGAATGGATACATCAGTTGGATGGACAAACCATTTATCAGGCGGATATTTATGGGAAACACGTTAAAAAGTCCTATACATTACCATCGGATTACGGCCATAAAGATGCCCGTTGGATGATTAACCGGACAGCTAATGAAGCCGTAATTCTGACACAGTCTAAGCCCTTTGGACCTGTACATATCAATGTTCCGATCCGTGAGCCTTTTTACCCTGAAAACGATGAAGAATTATCCGCTTCTAATTCTGTTCGGGCTATCAGAAAAGTAGAAACAGTATCTACTTTATCTATTGAAACATGGCATGAAATATTGAATGAATGGGATAGTGCAGAACGGATTTTAATTGCCGGAGGACAACAAAAGAGTAGTGAAAAACTTGATGTTATTTTAGCTAAAATTTCAGAAGAACTTGATATTCCCATACTTGGAGACAGCATATCAAATCAAAAAGGAAACGATCATTTTATTACCTATCAGGACTTGTTTTTACCAAGCGTAAATCCTGATAAATTGCGTCCGGATTTGCTGATAACATACGGACTTTCGTTTATTTCAAAGGCATTTAAGCAATTCCTTCAAAACAATCCTGCTATTCAGCATTGGCACATTGGAGAAGATATTCATTTGGTGGATACTTTCTTTTCTTTGACCAAATCAATTCCTGTTTCTGAACAGTATTTTTTTAAAAATTTATTTGAAAAGATTGACTATCAATTATTTATACAAGGTTCTGATCCTGAAAATGATTCTTCTTACAAACAAGACTGGATTAGTTACAACCTTAAAGCGCGATCCATTTCTAATGAATATCTGGAAAATCTATCACCGTTAAGTGATCTAACATCTGTTAATACCCTATTGAAATCACTTCCCGCCGGATCCCAGCTACATGTTGCCAACAGTATGCCTATTAGATATGTAAATGCACTTGGAAGTAGCGCTTCTCATCTTGAGATATTTGCAAATAGAGGTACAAGCGGCATTGATGGCTGTGTCAGTACCGCAGTTGGAGCAGCTATGGTCAACAACAAACCAACCTATTTACTAGTCGGTGATGTAGCTTTTTTATATGATCGGAATGGCCTTTTGATTCAGCCATTACCAGACAATTTAAAGATCATTGTTTTGAACAATAGTGGCGGAAATATTTTCAGAATGATCGACGGTCCGGCAGGATTACCCGAGCTTGAAAATTATTTTGAAACTCGTCATCCATTTACTGCAAAACGGACTTCGGAAGATTCAAAAATCAGCTATTTTCAAGCAGCAAATATGGAGATGCTGAAAAAGGAATTGAATACCTTTTTAATGTCAGAGAAAATCAGTCTGCTGGAAATATTTACTGATCCGGAAGAAAACGCCAAATCCTGGAAAGGGCTTAAAAAATATATGCGTTCAAATTGGTAAACTACTTACAATTTTTTGCTAATTCCTGAATGGCGACAGAGTCTTTTAACAGGGTACCTTTCTTCCACACTTCGCAGGCCTTTGCTTTATTTTTTTGATTGAAATATAATCTTCCGGTGAAGCCATAGAGCATGTCAACAGGTTCGGCTAGCTCTATGGCTTTATTGTATTCATTAAGCGCTTTCTGAGGCTCGTTGGACAACTCGTAGTACAATCCCAGATTTCTTAACGCGTAGCCGTTCTCAGGGGCAATATCCATTGCTCTTTCAATATGCTTTTTGGCTTCTTCTAAGGCATTGGTTTGCAGCAGCACATATCCTTTGTTATTTAAGGCCAAGGCATCGTTAGGATGAGCGTTAAGTATACGGTCAAAATAAAACACTGCACTTTTCCAATCCTTATTAGCTGTTGCAATTAGTCCTAAATTATTGAGAGCTTCCGGCTGAGATGGATTTAACCTGATAGCAGATGCGAAATCTTCTCTGGCGAGGGCGTAGGAGTGAAGTTTATAATAGATAGCACCGCGGTTGACAAAGGCCTCTGTGTTATTTTTATTGAGGGAAACGGCTTTATCAAAATCTGCCAGTGCTTCTGAGGTCCGGCTCATAGCATCCATCAGATTTCCACGGATTAAAAAGTACCGGGACGAATCACCATATTGCTTGGCTATTTTTTCCAGATCTTCTGCGGCACTTTTAAAATCACCCAAACGAAGCGAAGATTCCGCTCTCACGAGATTTGCCTGTACAAGTGTAGGATCCAGTTTGATTGCTTCTGTTAAAACCTCACGGGCATCACTTATTTTGCCCGTTTTCATTAATGCAATGCCTTTGTTCAGGTAAGCATCCGGGAAATCATGGTTTTTGTCAAGGGCTTCATCGTAAAGCCTGATGGCTTCAATATAGTTACTCTGCTTAAAAGCAACATTACCTTTCAGGAAAAAATCTGCTGAATCTTTTTTATCCTGGCCACCGCATGAGAAAAAATCTAGTGCGATCAGCAATAGTAGGACACTATGTTTTAATATTGAATTCATCCCAATTATGAATTGATTACTTTTGCAAGAAAAATTACTTTATGCGATATATTAAAGATATCCCCCATCAACAATTTAAGATCAGCATTTATCAATGGAATAATAAGTACATCATCAAGATAGAAGTTGGTATGTTTGAGCAAACTTACAAAATCGAAGAATACGAGATCACAAACGTCGAAGAAATAGAAAAGACCATGGACTCAGAATTTCTGGAAAAAGTCTCTTTACGATTTTCCGGCATGCAGGAAGATTTTGCAGATACGTTGCACCGTAATGATGTTATTTTTTGATTTAATATCCCGATATTGAATGTTGCTTTTTCCTAATTATACGCTTTAACAGGCCTTTTCGTTAACTACCAAATCGTTTTTAGCGGCTAAGACCTGAGCTTTGTTTAAATACTATATGATCCCAGACAATAAATCTATACAGAAATCTACAAAACGAACCCCTATGCTTTTAAAACACAGCACGTATGCGCTAGGTTTAGGCTTGTGCGTTGGTACGTACACGGTTAGTGCTCAGAATACAATGAGTTATACAGCACCGGAAGCGCACTTTCGCAATGGCCTCGAATATTATGAGAAGTTGAACTATGTGGCCGCCAGGCAGGAGTTTGGAGATTATTTAAATACGAATGATAATCTTTTAAGTACGAGTGATTACAATAAAGTAACGGCTGAATATTATGTCGCTGTTACAGGGTTATATCTGAATTATCCCGAAGCCGAGGTTCAGGTAGATCGTTTTGTGAGGAATCATGCAGAACATCCTAAGGCGCAGCAAATATATGGTGACCTGGGAAAATATTATTACGAAGCTGGTGTGTACGATAAAGCGATCACTTATCTGGAAAAAGCGGTGAAGCTTGCAGGTAATGGTGGAAAGAAAATGGAGAACACCTACCAGCTTGCTATGTCGTACTACAATACGCAACAGCCAGATGCCGCTCTTCCTCTTTTCAACCAGGTTAAATCTGATCCTTCTTTCGTAAATGCAGGTGATGCTTCGTTTTATGCCGGAGTTATTAATTATCAGAAAAATAATTTCCAACAGGCTTATCAGGATTTTCTAGCCATTGAGAATCACCCTAATTACAAGGAGGAAGCACCCAACTGGATCATCTCATCTTTGTACCAGTTAAAGCAGTATGATAAGCTCCTTACTTATGGTGAGAAAATTCTTTCACAGCAGAGAGGTGGAACGAAAATTGCTGAAGTTGCATTATATGTAGCCGAGGTATATTACGAAAAAGGGGACTATGCTGCGGCTGTAAAAGCATACGAACGATATAATAAGATGAAGGCCGGATCAGTTCCGCCAGCAGTTGCATTACATTATGGGCATTCTTTGTTTCGTACAAACAACTACAATGGAACTATTTCCACACTTAAGAGTGTGGCAACAGGGAAAGATTCTGTATCGCAGTACGCTTCATATCTGCTTGGAGTCAGCTACTTAAAGACAAGTAATTTAAGCTATGCTTTAACAGCGCTAGACAACGCCGCACGGTTAGACTTTAACCCTGTAATCAAAGAAGAAGCAAGCTATAATCATGCAAAAGTACAATTGGATTTGGGCAATAATAATGATGCCATTAAAGAATTCAATACCTTTATTTCAAAATATCCAAACAGCAAACATCAGGAAGAAGCATCAGAACTGGTTGCAGAAGGATACTCCGGAGCAAGCAATAACACGGGTGCTATAACCTACATAGAAGGCCTTTCAAAACGTAACACGAAGATCAATACAACGTACCAGCGGCTTACCTTTAATCAGGGCGTTGTAGAATTCAATCAGGAGCGATATGATCAGGCTTTGGCATTCTTTAACAAGTCTATCAAATTCCCTATTGATGAAAATATCTTAACCGCAGCTACTTTCTATAAAGCGGAATCCTATTCGGGATTGAAAAAAATGGATGAGGCCGTTTCTATTTACACACAACTATCTAAAAATTCAAAAGCAGGTATTTACGGGCGCAAAAGTTTGTATGCGTTGGGATATGTCTATTACAACCAGAAAAAATATAGTCAGGCCTTAGGTTACTTTAAAGAATTTACCAATAATACTGAAGGTATTGACGGCAGTATTATAGAAGACGCTTATGTACGTCTGGCTGACTGCTACCTGGCTGCCAAAAATTACAATGAGGCTATTGGCACGTATGATAAAGTATCAGCGAAGGGAAAAGTTGACAAGGATTATGCGTTGTTCCAGAAAGGAAGGGCTTATGTATACATGAACCGTGAGCAGGATGCACGTAAAAACTTTGAGCAATTGATCAGTCAATATCCGGCATCACGCTATCTTGATGATGCTTATTTTCAAATGGCAGATATTGATTTTAAAAACGGGAGTTATTCAGCAGCAGTAAAAGGATTCACCCGGATGATTAATGAAAAACCTAAAAGTTATCTGATTCCGGCTGCTTTGCTGCGTCGTGCTCAGTCTTACTACAACCTTCAGGTTTATGAGCAGGCTATTGTGGATTTCAAGAAAATATTATCAGACTATTCCGATTCGCCTTCCGCAAGCAGTGCTTTAGAAGGTATTCAGGAAAGTTACACAGCCGTAGGACGTCCGGAAGAATTTACACAGGTACTTGGTGTGGTTCGTAAAAATAATCCCGGTAATGATAAACTGGAAGATGTGGAGTTTGATAACGTACGGAACCTTTATTACGCAGAAAAGTACGACAATGCTAAACAAGCTTTGCAGGATTTTATTAAGACATATCCGGCCAGCAAATACCAGTATGACGCACGATATTTCATTGCATCGTCTTTTGATAAAACAGGGAACGTAGCGGAAGCACTGCAATACTATGGTAAAGTAGTTCAGGAAAACCGTTCGTCTTTCGTTGCAGCAGCTGCACAGCGTTCTGCTGAACTGGAAATCGGAAGAGGAAATTATAACAATGCCGTTACCAACTTCCGGGTTCTTCTACGTAATTCTGAAAACAAAAAAGAGCAGACACAAGCCTGGATTGGTTTGATGGATACGTATTACAATCTGAAAAGCTACGATTCAACTTTATATTATGCAAAGGAAGTAATCAACGTAGGAAATGTGATTCCTGGCAGTCTGGGAAAAGCGCAGCTCTACTTAGGGAAGGTTCCTTATGAAAAAGGCGATCTGGCAAAGGCATCAGAGGAATTTAAAAAGCTGGCCAGTACTTCCAAAGATGAATATGGCGCCGAGGCAAACTATATGGTTGCTACGATTTTATATAAGAATAAGAAATATAAGGAAGCTGAAACAGCCATCCTGGATATGAGTAAAACTTTCGAAGGGTTTGATTACTGGAGGGTTCGTTCGTTTATATTACTAGCTGATGTATATATGGGCATGAAAGAAACCGGACAGGCCAAAGCTACACTAAGCTCGATCATTGATAATTCAGATGATCAGGAAGCAGTGAAACTGGCTAAGGAAAAACTGGCTCAGTTTGAAAAACAAAAATGATTAAATCCTGTCGAAGCAAACAGCAAAAAATATTTCTTATGACGCGTTCAAGAACAATCCGTACATCTATATTATTACTGACCCTTGGTTTTTCCGGCAGCCTGGCTTTTGCTCAGCGCGGAGAGATTGAAAGTCAGACTTATGAAATTGTTAAGGAAAAAAGCATAGAGTTTGCACCTGCAAACCGGCTCTTTGATAAAGTACAGCCTGTACAAGGCACAACAAATGAAAAAAAGGTAAACTATCAGATACTGGATCCACAGATCAGTATCGGTTCACCAAAAATTACACCAACGGTACCTGCTTCCTCGGATGCAAAAGCACGTCAGGACCAGCCTGATGTTTTAAACAATTACATTAAGCTGGGTGCCGGTAACTACGGGCGTTTTCTGGGTGAAGCATTTGTAAGTGGCCGTCGGGCGGACGATCTTGTTTTTACAGGACAGATTAAGCATCTATCAGCAGGGAACGGACCGGTAGACGGGAAAAACTCCGCCAACGCCAATACAAATTTTAAGGTGGGTGGGAAATATATCATGAGCACCTACAAAGTGGATGGGGCAATTGAATATGACCGTAAAAACTATTATTTCTACGGCTATAAACCACAGATTGAATCCTATGTTGTTAATCGTGACAGTCTTCGCCAAACCGTAAACAACTTTGGTTTTAATCTTGGCTTTGAAAATACAGATCCAACCGTAGCTGTTGATTATTCTGTAAAGACCAGTTTGAATTCTTTAAAAGACCGGTATAATGCGTCAGAATTGGATTGGGGTACCACGCTGAATGCTTCCGTTCCAATCTCTGATTCTTTCTATGCACAGCTGGAAGCAGGTGCTTTTATTTCTCAACGGGTTGATGCATTAACCTATAACCGTAATTTGTACCGTGTTAAACCAACGTTCAAGTATACTTCGGATATTTTTACGATTACAGCCGGTGTTAATGCAGTGAACCAGACCGACAGTCAGTTAAATATCAATAAAACAAAAGCGTTTCCGGTGTTGAATATTGATATCAGCCCGATTAGCGGTGTACATGTTTTTGGGGGATGGAATGGTGATGTAGTTCGTAATACGTTGAAAGGCATGCTGAACGAGAATCAATGGCTGGGGCCCAACGTTCTGATTGTAAACACAGAGAAAAATTCGGATATTTTTGCAGGTGTTAAGGGAGAAATAGCAGGAGGTTTTAATTACGAAGGAAAGGTGTCTTATACCTCGTATCACAATTTCTACAACATTAACAATTCCCTGGTTGATACTTCAAAATTCTCAATCATTTACGATCCGCAGAAAACCAAAGTGCTGAATATTTCGGGACAAGCAGGTTATGCTTACAATGATATATTCAAAACATCCTTGAAAGTTAACTATTACGATTATGCAATGGGCTCGGTTGAAGAAGCCTGGCATCGTCCCGATTTAACTTTAAACTGGTTTAATGCTTTAACATTAAGTAAAAAACTGTTTATCACAGCAGATTTTTATATGTTAAAAGGAATAAAAGCAAAAAATTTCCAGACAGCAGCTGTTACTAAATTGCCGGTTATTGCAGACTTAAATTTAAAGATAGATTACCTGTTAACCAGGAACTTCTCTGCCTTTGTATCCATCAACAACCTGTTAGGTAAAGAGTATCAGCGTTATCAGTACTATCCGCAGCAAGGATTGAACTTTGTTGGAGGATTATCTTTTTCTTTCTAACTTCGCTGTATTCACCTCAAAATAAATCTTATGATAGCTGTTGAAACGGTAATAAGAAAACTGGTAACGGATTATGAATTTGTAATCATTCCAGGTTTTGGCGCTTTGCTTTCACATCAGGTTCCTGTCTCTTACAATACGGAGACTGGCATGTTTTCGCCTCCTGCCAAACGTTTGGCATTTAATGAGTTTTTGAAACTGGATGATGGCTTGCTGGCAAATTACATTTCAAGGCATGAACAAATTTCGCATGCAGAAGCCATTGCATACGTGAAAAGCTATACAGATAAAGTACGTCTGGCGCTGCAAACCACGGAACATGCTGCTATTGAAGGCATTGGTAAATTCAGCATGAATGTAGAAGGCAAACTTGTTTTTGAGCCTAATACAGATAAGTACTTTAAAGACGAATGGTACGGTTTCCGGAATACGACGGCTAAGATGGTAGAGAAGAAAGCCTCTTTATATGCTCCGCCTGTGGTTCATTTACATGAAGAAGTTGAAGTACTTGAAGCAGAAGAAGCTAAGTCTTTAAAAATTAACTGGATAGCTTGGACATCTGCGGCTATGATCGCGGGTTTAATGTGTTATTTCAGTTTGTTTTTTGTCTCTTCTGATGCTGAAAACAAAAGTACCTTAAACCCATTTACCAGCTTTTTTGAGAAAATGATTACTGATTCTCCGGAAAAGGTAGTTAAGAAAATACCGGTACCTATAAAAAGGAGAACGGTTTATATAGCAAAGAAGTCTCCTGTGATCGCAGAAGAAAGTGCGGTTGCTCCAATAGCAGAGCCTTCTCCGGCTAAGAAGGATGTTGTACCGGCAGAAGTTAAAGCTGTAACACCGGTTAATACAGTTTCAGCTGCAAACAAACATTTTTATCTGATTGCCGGAACATTCAAAGGTAACAGACAAGCCAATGTTCTTTTGGAAGAGATGAAATCAAAAGGATATTCGGAAGCCGTTATCATTAATGCCGACAAATACAGCAAAAAAGTAAAGGTAGCGGTAGAAGGATTTGAAAATGAAGATGATGCTTACCGCGCTTCGGCAAAACTTAAAAAAGTAATTGGTGAAGCCGGCTGGGTTTTCAGGAAACGATAGTTCAGTTTTACAGAATAAGGAAGTACCGGAAAGGAGCCAAACAGGCTCCTTTCTTTGTATTTATACGAAAATGACATAATTTTACGTTCAACACGAAATCACAAACGAATAAAGCCATGTTTGAATTACAAGCAGAAGATCGTCAGCGAATCGCAATATCCTGGGCTATGTCTGTTGGTATCACAGTTGTTATGCTGGGCATTTTCTTCTTTATCCGCCTGAGCAGCTCTGTTCCGAAGGTGGAACCGATGGAGCTTTTTGTGGAAGTAAATTACGGTACAAGCAAAGTAGGAAAAGGAGATATACAAACCTTTAATAAGCCAAGTGATTCCAAGGTAAGAGAGAATATGCGTGCAGAAGCAGAAGAAGTAAAACAGCGTAAATCTGTTTCGACTCCTAAGCCCACGCCACCTACACCTCCGAAGATAGAATCTGTGAAGCCAACGAAAACCGTTGCCGAGAAACCAGTGATTACTTCTAAGGCAGAAAGTCCGGTGGAAGCTCCTGAGAAAACCGAGGTTAAAAAATCAGCAGGCAGCGCAACTTCATCTGCACCGGTAAGCAAGCCTGCACCTGAAAAAGCAGTGAATAAAGATGCACTTTTTACCAAGTCATCCGGAAGTAAATCGGGAAGTAATGGTACAAACGGAACAAAAAGCGGCGTTGGTGGAAATAACAATGGAGATGATGCCGAAGGTGTAGGTGATAAAGGCTCGAAAACAGGAAGTTTATTTGCCAAGACATACAAAGGTGAAGGCGGCGGCGGTGGAACGGCCGTAGGACTAAGTTTATCGGGTTGGAAATGGTCACGCAGACCGGTTGTTAATGACAAGTCAGATGCAACAGGATCTATCACATTTAAGATAACGGTTGATAAAAACGGACGTGTAAAAAATATTATTACACAAAGTACAACCGTGACTGATTATGCAGTAGTAAATCAGTATCGCAGTGCTGTAAGAGAGCTGACCTTTATATCACAATCATCTAATGTTCCTGAGGAGTCAACCGGAACCATTACATTCAAAATCAGTTCGCAGTAAATAGATAATGAATTATCAGGAAACGATCGACTATCTGTACAGTCGCTTACCAGTCTTCCAGAATATCGGGGCCCGTGCTTTCAAGCCGGGCCTTCATACTACTCTTCAACTTTGCAATCATCTGGGTAATCCACAGGAAAAGTTTAAAACGATTCATGTAGGAGGTACCAATGGTAAGGGAAGTACTTCACACATGCTGGCTTCTGTCTTGCAGGAGGCAGGGTATAAAGTGGGATTATACACATCACCTCATTTAAAATCTTTTACAGAACGGATACGGGTTAATGGAACCAGTATTGATGAAGATTTTATCGTAGAATTTACCCGTGATAATAAACTGTATGTTGAAAGCCTTAATCCCTCTTTCTTTGAAGTTACTGTTGCGATGGCTTTTTCTTATTTTGAGAAATGTCAGGTTGATGTAGCCGTAATTGAAGTGGGTATGGGAGGCCGGCTGGATTCAACCAACATTATCACACCGGTTCTTTCGCTGATCACCAATGTGAGTTATGATCATGTCCAGTTTCTGGGAGATACACTCGGGAAGATTGCATTTGAGAAAGCCGGGATTATCAAAAATAAAATTCCGGTTGTTATCAGCGAAAAACAGGATGAAGAAATTTCTGATGTTTTTGACAAGATAGCTGCGCGTAATGAGTCCGCAATTATTTTTGGCTCAGACTTATTTAAAATATCCCGCACAAATCATCTTGATGGGAAATTATCTCTGGATGTTGTTTGGTCTAAGACCAATGAACCGGCTTATCAGAATTTAGTTATGGATCTGGCCGGTTCCTATCAGATGAAAAATATAGCCGGTGTTCTCAGCGCCATTGAAGTATTACAAAATTCAGGTTTTAAAATAGCCAAAGAGTCTGTTTATCAAGGCTTATCTCAAGTTGTGCAAAATACCGGTTTAAAGGGACGCTGGCAAAAACTGAATGACAAGCCTCTGATTTATTGTGATACCGCTCATAACTATGCCGGTATTTCTGAAACCATGAGACAATTTAGTAGTATCAGGTCAACGCAGAAAAGGTTCGTAATCGGCTTTGTTGCCGATAAGGATATTTCGTCGGTTTTAAATCTTTTTCCCAGAGATGGTGTATACTATTTCACGCAACCCTCTAATATGCGTGCTTTAAATGCCTCATATTTGCAGCAGGAAGCGTCCAAAGTTGGTTTAAATGGAAATGTATATGCGAATGTTAATATAGCCCTTAAAAAAGCAATTTTGGAATCAAACCATGAGGATACCATTTATGTAGGTGGAAGCACTTTCGTGGTAGCTGATCTGGATCAAATATAGTTTGCCGAATTTATTATAAACATGTCAAGAAGGAAGTTATCCCATTATCAGTTCAGCGCCGAAGCTGCCAATGTCATCGAAGCCGGCAAACCCCTCTATACTACAATAAAAAGTAAGTGGAATGAGCTTTATTTCAAAAATAATAACCCCATCGTTTTAGAGCTGGCCTGCGGAAAAGGAGAATATACCATTGGATTAGGAAAAGTTTTTCCGGAAAAGAACTTCATCGGGATGGACATTAAAGGCGATCGGATTGCAAGAGGAAGCCAGTCTGCAACAGATTCAGGTCTGACCAATGTTGCTTTTCTTCGGGCAGGAATTCAGTATTCAGATGAATTTTTTGGTGAGAACGAGCTGGATGAGATCTGGCTTATCCACCCGGACCCTCAGGTAAGAGAACGTGACGAAGCCAAACGATTAACAAATCCTGTTTTTTTGAACAGTTATTCTCGGTATTTAAAGAGAGGAGGAATGTTTTGTCTGAAGACAGATAGTACTTTTCTATACGAGTATAGCCTGACGACGTTGTCGAATTCAGAAAATTATAAAATTATTGAGCATACAGACGATTTATATCAGTCACCTCTTTTAACCGAGCATCATGGTGTCCGGACACATTATGAAAAAATCTTCGTAGCAAAAGGATATACAATCAAATTTATTAAATCAATTGTTGAATAAAAAAGAAAGCCCGTTCTAACATTTAGTCAGAACGGGCTTTCTTTTAGTAATGCTAAATACTAACTACTTGCTTATTAGAGTAGCAAAGTAATTAACGGTACGAACAAGCTGTGAAACGTATGACATTTCATTATCGTACCAGCTTACAGTTCTTACCAATTGTGTATCTCCGATTTTCTGAACTTTCGTCTGCGTTGCATCGAAAAGTGATCCGTAGCTAATACCAATGATATCGCTGCTTACAATTTCATCTTCTGTGTAACCGTAGCTTTCGTTTGCAGCAGCCTTCATAGCAGCATTGATTTCCTCTACCGTAGTTTCTTTACCCAAGATAACCGTTAGTTCAGTAAGTGAACCTGTAAGTGTTGGTACACGTTGCGCTGATCCGTCAAGTTTACCTTTAAGAGAAGGTAAAACAAGGCCGATTGCTTTTGCAGCACCTGTACTGTTAGGAACGATATTCTGAGCAGCTGCACGGGCTCTTCTTAAATCACCTTTTGGATGAGGAGAATCCTGTGTATTCTGGTCATTGGTATAGGCATGGATCGTTGTCATCAAGCCATTTACAATACCGTATTTCTCTTCAAGAACCTGAGCCATTGGAGCAAGACAGTTCGTAGTACATGATGCTGCACTGATTACGGTCTCCGATCCATCTAGAATGTCGTGGTTTACATTAAATACAACAGTTTTCAAATCGCCGGTAGCAGGAGCAGAGATTACTACTTTTTTCGCACCAGCCTTGATATGTGCCTCAGCAGACTCTTTGCTCGTAAAGAATCCTGTGCATTCCAAAACAACGTCTACGTCATGAGAACCCCATGGAATTAGAGATGGATCTCTTTGTGCATAGATAACTACATTTTCACCATTTACAACAATGGAGTTTTCCGTAGAAGTTACTTCTGCGTTAAATCTGCCTTGTGCAGTATCATATTTAAGTAGGTGGGCAAGTACCTTAGGGCTTGTAAGATCATTGATGGCTACGATATCAATGCCTTCCATGTTATAGATTTGGCGATAAACCAGACGTCCGATACGTCCAAAACCATTGATTGCAACTTTAACTTTTGACATGTGCTTATAAGGATTATGTTATTACAGGGCAATATTAATAAAAAGCACTGCGCTTTTAAAGTAAACAACAGAATAAATACGCACTTAATTCATTAGTCACTACCAACTATTTAAATTAGTATAATACCACAATTAAACTAACAATATTAGTAATTTACTAAACTATTATATTTAGTAATATTATTTATTTGCTAAATAAAGTAGTTATTATTCTTTTGTTTAGCTATTAGGAGAGGGGAGCTATACTTAATCAAGAAAACCAATTAAGATGATCGTATACATTAAACAATGTACTGTACAATTAATGATTTGAATAGATACTTTACACTAATAATATAGTACTGAAAGTAAAATGGGAATCCATTTACAGAATCCATTACTTAATCCAAAGACTTAATAATTTAACAATATCTTACTTAACAAACCTTATTTCATTGTTTAACATGAAAATTAAATAGGAGAGAAGGTTCTTCTTTTTAATCATGTTTCCTTCTTTATATTATTAATCTATATTTGTATATTGATAATATAAGGAAAAAGAGAATAACTATTTAGCTGTTAAATGTATATATAAAAGAGCATAATATTATTTCCTACAATTTTTTAAAAACCTGTATATCAGTATATTAAATACTTTACATTAATTAATTACTTTAACATGAGCTTTAACACTCAAATTGAAAACATCTGGTCTGACAGAGAATTATTAAAAGATCCGGCCAACATTGAATTAATCAAAAGCATTATTGAAGAAGTCGATAAAGGTAGAATGCGTGTAGCAGAACCGCAGGAAGATGGATCATGGTTGGTGAATGAGTCGTTAAAAAAGGCTATCATTCTTTACTTTCCTATTCAGAAAATGGAAGTATTGGAGGCTGGCATTTTCGAATACCACGATAAAATGAAACTAAAAACCGGTTACGAAGCATTGGGAGTACGCGTAGTCCCACCAGCAGTAGCCCGTTATGGTTCTTATATATCCAAAGGTGTCATTCTAATGCCTTCCTACGTTAATATTGGCGCTTACATAGATGCAGGAACCATGGTTGATACCTGGGCTACTGTAGGCAGCTGTGCACAAATTGGAAAGGATGTTCACCTAAGCGGTGGAGTAGGTATCGGAGGGGTATTGGAGCCTGTTCAGGCAGCACCAGTCATTATAGAAGACGGTGCATTTATAGGTTCCCGCTGTATTGTTGTAGAAGGAGCACATATTGGTAAAAGAGCTGTATTAGGTGCGGGTGTAACCATCACCGGCAGCTCTAAAATCATTGACGTGACTGGCCCTGAACCCGTAGAATATAAAGGATTCGTTCCAGCTGATTCTGTTGTTATCCCCGGCACATTGCCTAAGGAATTTGCTGCGGGCACCTATCACGTACCTTGTGCTTTAATTATAGGAAAACGTAAAGCTAGTACTGATTTAAAGACATCTCTTAACGATGCACTGAGAGACAATAACGTTACGGTATAATTGTAAATAATTGTTAGCATGTAAATTGTTTAATATTGACAATTTACATTTCTATAAAGCGATGTTCTTCATTGAGCATCGCTTTATTTTTGTTAGTTATAAATGTAAATAGATTTAATAATATAAATATCATATTAATAATTTAATATATTAAATCACAAAGCTATTTACATTAAGATATTTACCAGTTTACAAATGTGTAAATAAATAAAATTGATATTGTAATAATGATTTATGTATTTAACTTTGTGTATTGATGAATGTAAACTATACTTTATAATTATGTACCCGATCATGGATTTAAATGAAAAGATTAAACAGATACTAGTTGACAAAAATATATCGCCTTCACACTTTGCGGACGAAGTGGGTATACAGCGTTCAAGCATTTCCCATATACTGGCAGGAAGAAATAAACCTAGCCTGGATATAGTTCAAAAAATAATACGTCGGTTTCCAGACCTGGGAATAAATTGGATTTTGGAAGATGAAGATTTACCAGAATCAGTGAGCGAAATTAAACCGTTTAAAGCAGAGCAATACGTAACAAATGAACTGCAAAAAAGCCCGGTTTCGAATGCATCAGAATTGCGTAGAAATACGATTTCCCAACAACATGCTGCACAAGAAAATGTCAGAACTAACACGGAAGAAAAGGTGGAAGACAAAAAAGTAGACCGCATATTAATATTCTATACCGATGGGACATTTCAGGAGTTTAAACAGGCTTAATGTTTTAATGCACATCCTGCATTCTTGCACACGTATATTTTAGATTTGGCAAAAAATAAATCCAGACGTTGATCTAAATGATAATTGATCGCCAGCTTCTAGTCGAGTATGATTTGGAAGCTGGCGATCGCTTCTATTTTTAAAACCCCCTACAGAAAAATACATAAGAATAACAGCATTATTTCTTTTGCATTGGTATTCTTCATGACATCCCATATAAAAATCATAATTTCTAATCCATAGTTTAATTATTGCCAGACAGAACAGGATAGTTAAGGTATAGCCGAATAGTAATATTGTATTTATTACCCGTAAAGTACAATACCTGCTTTTCAGATTGCTAAACCAAAATTGTAAGTACAGATATGTATCCGAATTGAGCAACCCATTCAACCATGAACTCATCTGACCTTGTTACATCTGAAATGCAACTTCTTGAAAATTTTATTCATGGAGACAGAGCTTCCTTTACCATTCTCTATAAGCAGTACTGGTATAAATTATTTCTTATTGCCAACCGCAGGTTAAATGACCGGGAAATTTCAGAAGAACTTGTTCAGGAAATTTTTGTCCAGTTATGGGAAAAACGAGAAACATTGCATATCCAAAGTCTGGAAAAATACTTGGTCAGATCCATGAAATATGCTGTGATCGATCACATTCGTTCTCAAATTATTAAAAACAATTACATAAGTTATTACAAAGCTTTTATTGATCAGGAAGAATCCGACACTGAAAACCTGGTTGCAGTAAATGACCTGGCCACATACCTTGAAAAGGGTCTCAAAATTTTACCAGACAAATCCCGGGAAGTTTTCAGGCTTAGCCGTATGGAAAGCTGGCCGGTTACTAAAATAGCTTCTCATCTGCAACTCTCAGAAAAAGGAGTTGAATACCATATTACTAAATCTCTTAAAACGCTTCGTATTTATCTCAAAGATTTTGTAGCACTTGCATAAATCATTCCTAATATAAATTTTAGTAGAATGATATAGGCTTTTGGCAATAAAAATATAATTATTAAAAGAATATTTAGAATGCGACTAGGGAGCTTTCATTCTAAAACGACTTGACTTAGTAAACCTAAATTTCTCTTTTATGAATGAACATGATTTTGAACAATTGTTAGAGCGCTACGCGCTTGGAGATTGCACAAAGGAAGAGAAAGTACTGGTTTGTCATTGGTTTCAAAAAATTGAAGTTCAAGATGATTTTCTTTTAAGCAGGAAAGAGCATCATTTAACAGAGCAAAGAATCTTAAAATCTATTGTAACTAAGCTGGAAGAAAATAACAGCTATTTAAAAAATAAAATATCAACGGATGGATACCTGAACACATGCCTGCTTTATGCCAGCACAATTGAATTCATCCTGCAGATCTAAATCTTAAACTCTTACCTTTTATTCACCTAAATCTAAATTCATGAATTAATACTGACCCACTTTTCTAACACATAAAAAGTCGGAAGTGAGCCACCACTTCCGACTTAAACGACTTCTCACACCAGCTAGTTCGCCTGTTTCCAGGCGGGGGTGATCATCCTATGTTTTATTTTTTACATCCAATAAAACCATCAAATTTATGAATCAACCGCGACAATTACAATTGTTTGCTTCTGCGCACAGGATACTAAGGACGTCCATGGCGCAGGTATTATTTGCCACAATCTTAGTACCCACATCATTATCTTTCAACGCTTATGCTAATTCCTTTTCTACACCGGCTGAGCGCAGCATAAAAGGAAAAGTTACTGATGAAAGCGGTCAGGGACTTCCTGGTGTCAGTGTAGTGCTTAAAGGAACTACTACCGGAACTGTTTCCAACGAAACCGGAGACTACACGATTAACACACCGGAACAAGGAGCCATACTTGTATTTTCATTTATGGGATATTTATCCCAGGAGGTTGCCGTAGGAACAAAAACGTCTGTTGACGTAAAGCTTGAAGTTGATTCGAAAGCTTTGTCCGAAGTGGTTGTGGTCGGTTATGGAAGCCAGTTGAAAAAAGAAATTACCGGATCTGTACAAACCGTTAAAAGCGAAGAGTTGAAAGACATTCCTGTTTCCCAGGTTACACAGAAATTACAGGGAAAACTGGCAGGCGTTCAGATCAATCAAACGACGGGAAAGCCGGGGCAAGGAATGTCTGTTCGTATTAGAGGCCAGGTATCCGTTACAGCAGGTAGTGATCCTCTATATGTCATCGATGGTTTTCCAATTACTGGTACAATAGGTCAAATGAATCCGGATGAAATTGAAGACATCACTATACTTAAAGATGCAGCTTCCACTTCTCTTTATGGTTCAAGAGCTGCAAACGGCGTGGTACTTATAACTACAAAAAAGCCAAAAGCCGGACAAACAAATATAAGTCTGAATTCCTATTATGGGATACAAAAGGTGCCGTCCAAAGGTTTGGTCAAGATGATGAACGCAGAAGAATTTGCTCAATTCAAAAAAGAGTTTTATCAGGATGCCGGGCAAGCTGTGCCTGTTGAATTTCAGAATCCGTCAGAATACAGAGGTAAAAATAATGATTGGTATGGTGCATTGTTGAGAACTGCACCGATTCAAAGTTATAACCTTACTGTTACCTCCAATAAGGATAATGTTAGTACTTCTTTAGTTGCCGGAATATTCAACCAGCAGGGCGTGGTTGTTAATAATGCCTACAAAAGATATTCGCTTCGTATGAATACCGACTATGCCATTTCCAAAAAGGTTAAAGTTGGTTTCAATATTGCTCCACAGTATGTTTTTGACAATACGCCGAGAACTGATGGGGACCGTGGGACGGGAATTCTTTTCAATGCACTGCATACCTGGCCGGTGATGCCGATACGCGATGCAAACGGTGAACTGACAAAATTTAATAATTTTCCGTCAAGTACAGGAAACATCTATGCTTATCCGAACTGGGTAAGGGCTGCTAAGGAATTAACTAATGAAACAAAAGCAACAAAATTATTGGGTAATGCATATCTTCAATATCAGCCCATTAAAGGTTTAACGTTGAGAGCATCTCTTAATATTGAAATGGAAAGTAACAAGTATTTCTTTTTCAATCCTTCAACAGCTACCAATCAGATCAACGTTCCGATCCCTACTACCGCCGTTTCTATCAGACAAAATATTCAGAGTTTTTCTTGGTTAAACGAAAACTACGCTACTTACAACAAGAGTCTGGGAAATCATAATTTTGAACTTCTGGCCGGTTTTACTCAGCAAAGATTCCATCAGGAATTTGATCGTTTAACGGCTAATACTTATACGGATGACCGACTTCCTACCATTCAGGGAGCATTAAACATCGACCGCGGGGGCAGTTTCAACGTCAATGGAATATCAGGCTCAAATACGTTTAATGGAATTAATGAATGGTCGCTGGCATCCTATATATCTCGTTTGACATATAATTACAAAGGAAAGTATTTATTTACAGCTTCGGTTCGTGCTGACGGAAGCTCACGCTTTGGTTCAAATAACCGATGGGGAACCTTCCCGTCAGCATCCGTGGGCTGGGTAGTTTCGGACGAAGAATTCTTAAAAAACTTGCATCATTTATCGTTTGCCAAAGTAAGAGCTAGTTACGGGATTATTGGAAACAATAACATCGGTAACTATACCCAGTATGCTTTGGTAAACAATACCACCAATGCCGTTTTTGGTAATAATGTTGCAACCGGCGCCAACGTAACATCTCTGTTTAACAATAATCTGGGATGGGAAACAACAAAACAATTTGACACTGGTCTGGACCTGGGTTTATTTAATGATAGAATTCAGTTTATATACGATTTCTATACAAAAAGAACAACCAATCTTCTTTACAGTGTACAAATCCCTCAGGAGTCAGGCTTCACTAACTACAATGATAACATTGGAGAGATCAAATTTTGGGGGCATGAATTTTCGGTTACTTCACGCAATCTGACAGGAAGGTTGAAATGGACTACCAATGCTAACATTTCCTTTAATAGAAACAAAGTGCTTGCTTTGGCTGATGGCATTGATAGAGTCTATGGCGACTTCCACATTACGCAAGTCGGAAAACCTTTTGGACAGTTTTATGGAATGGTAGCGCAGGGAAATTATATGAACGAGGCAGATCTTGCAAAGTCTCCAGTGATTCCCGGACGTTCAATAGTTGGTAATATTAAGTTAAAAGATGTAAATGGTGACGGTGTAATCACAAACGGAGGTGACCAGGACGACAGAACAATCATAGGCAACCCTTTCCCCAAATTCACTTACGGCTTGACCAACACCTTTCAATACAAAAACCTGGATCTTTCGATTACGGGCTCGGGTTCTTATGGCAACCAGCTCATCGTACGTCATTTGTATAGTACCGCCAATCTGGATGGTGTTTTCAACATGGTTGAAGGCGTTAAAGACCGTTTCAGATCACCTGAAAATCCAGGAAAAGGAATGTATGGGATTACAAATGCTGCACTTGGAGGTAATTACACAGGCGTTGAAAGAGACTGGATGAACAGCCGTTTTGTAGCAGATGCATCCTACTTTACCATTAAAAATGTAACACTGGGCTACAACATCGGTGTTACAAATAGGTTTTTTAAATCGGCCAGACTTTATGCCTCTGTACAGCAGGTATATGTGTTTACAAAATACTGGGGCGGACCAAATCCAGAAACCAGTGCATCAGGTGATGGGACAGGTAATGGAGGGAACCTAAGTCAGGGTGTAGATTTATCCAACTATCCGGTTCCGCGTACATGGACTTTGGGGATTAACCTGAATTTCTAAGCAGTCAGATTTTCATTATCAAATACATATAGAATGAAAAAGAAAATAATTTTCGCTTTTTTAGTAAGCTTTTCAATAGCAGGTTGCCGGAATGAATTCTTAACCGTAATTCCCGAAACTCAGTTAAGTTCTGAAACCTTCTTTAAATCAGAATCCGATTTTTCACAAGCAGTCAATGCAGCATACGTTCCGCTTCGGAATATTTATAACGACCGCATTTGGAAGTTAACAGAGCTGCATTCAGACAACGCATATTATGCAAGAAATACACTTTACGGAGCTGTGGATGCCACAGAAAATATTGCAGACTTTGCAGTACCTACCGCAAATGGCGTCACGGCAAATGATAATGTATTGCAGCAGTATCGTCTGGATTATCAGATTATCGCAAGAGCCAACCAAGTACTTGCATTGATTGATGGTGTCGATTTTGATGCTGCCACAAAAGGAAACCTGAAAGGGCAAGCGCTTTTTCTAAGAGGTTACGCTTACTTCGAATTAACACGGCTTTTTGGAAAAGTTCCTCTACATCTGGTACCTGTAACAACGCGTCAGGAAGCTGCCTTACCACTGGCAACAACAGAAGAACTTTATGCGCAAATTGAAAAAGATGTCACTGAAGCTTCTACCATTTTATATGATAAATCCAAGCAGGAAGCAGGCCGGATTACTTCCGGGGCAGCAAAGACTTTGCTTGCTGATTTGTATATCACGCAGAAAAAGTGGGCACTAGCAGAAGCCGCTGCAAAAGATGTAATTTCAAGCGGTAAATATTCTCTCATACCCGAATATGCAAATGCATTTTCTACTTCGACTACAAACAAGAATAATATCGAATCTGTATTTGAAGTACAATTTATGGAAGGCTCAGCAGGATATAATGGAAACTATATGTATCAGGTTATACCTTCTCCGATTACGGCAGATGAATTACGCCCGATTACCGGAACTTCCAATACGCAAGCTACCTCACAGGAAAGTAACAACATTCCAACGCCTGACCTAATTGCTGCCTATGAAACCGGGGATAAGAGAAAAGAGGCTACAATTGCTTACGTTACACTAAGCTCCAGTTTAAGAGAAAACAAAGTGTATCCATACATTTTAAAATTTGCTAAACCGCATGCCCTTCATGGGAATACAGGGACTAATTTCCCGGTATACCGCTACTCGGAAGTATTGCTGTTCATGGCCGAAGCTGCAAACGAGCAAAACAAAACGGCGGATGCCGCAACTTACCTAAACATGGTGCGCAAACGTGCTGGACTAGGCAACACATCCGCCTCCTCGACAACTGAAATGCGTGAAGCTATTTTTAAAGAGCGAAGGGTTGAACTTGCCTTTGAAAATAAACGCTGGTATGATATCGTAAGAACAGGTCGTGTCAAAGAGATCATTGGTGCTTATGGTGCAAGAGTTAAAGCAAATCCAAAGGCTTATTACTTCCCGCAAGCGGCTGTTCCTCCGGGAAATGCTTTTACTGTTCTGGATAATTATTATGGCCTCCCAGCCGTAGAAGCGGCTTTAACACCGAACTTTTAATATTTTTAAATAAGCTACTACATATTAAAAGGAATGAATTAATAAAAAGTGTAGTAAGTATAATCTTACTACACTTTTTATATTTTTGATACTTAAAAATAATATATTATAATATAACCCTTATTGGACTTTTATAATGTATTTAAATTATTATACTTTCTATTACTATTTGATTAGAATTTACTTAATCTAATGCTAAACCCGACAGCACAGGATGGTGCTTTCAATCATTCAAATTATTATTGTAATACCCGATTTTTCCATGTTTAAATTTGCTTTATTTAAGTTAACAGTATTATCCGGGTATCGTAAACTTTTAGAATAGTGTAGATTTATACAATACATGATTATGAATTCATAATACTCTTAAATTATAATTACTTAAACTCTGAACTGTAAAATGTACACAAAAAAACAATGGTCCAAACTTCCGATGATGCTTGCAGTGCTTATAGCTGTAGGTGTTTTTTGCGGAGTTTTAGTTAGCAACCGTTCTGCGAAATCCCGACCACCTGAGTCCAAGATTGATAAATTAAAACTTGCAGATGGATTCGTGGCAGAACATCTATTTAGCCCATCAGAGGAACAAGACGGCTCCTGGGTTTCCATGGCATTTGATGACAAAGGAAGATTGATAACATCCGATCAATATGGCAGCTTGTTCAGGGTTACTCTCGCACCAATTGGTACAACAGAAAAACCAAAAATCGAAACGCTAAAGATTGAAGGCGATACTGCTAAAATTGCAATGGGTTTTGCACATGGTTTGCTTTACGCATTCAATAGCTTGTACGTGGTTATCAATAATCGTGAAAGTCCTAAGTTCCCAAAAGGCAGTGGTCTTTACCGCTTACAGGATACCAATAAAAACGATCAATATGACAAGATCACGCTCCTGAAAGCGATGAAGGGAGAAGGAGAACACGGGCCGCATAGCGTTCAGCTTTCTCCTGATAAAAAATCGCTTTATGTTGTAGCAGGAAATCACACTGATCTGCCGGAAATGAATTCTTATCGCTTGCCAAATAACTGGACAAACGACAATCTTTTTCCTTTCATTAAGGATCCAAGAGGTCATGCCAACGACCGAATGGCACCAGGCGGATGGATCGCTCATACCGATCCGGAAGGAAAAACATGGGAGCTGGTAAGTGCAGGTTTTAGAAATCCTTTCGACATTGCTTTCAACGAAGCAGGCGATATGTTCACGTATGATTCCGATATGGAATGGGATTTCGGAACACCATGGTACAGACCTACGCGGATATGTCATGCGACAAGTGCTAGTGAGTTTGGATGGAGAACTGGTGATGCCAAATGGGCTCCGTCATTTCCTGACAACGTCGGTCCGGTTATGAACATCGGACAGGGATCTCCAACGAATTTAATCTACCTGAAAGATGCGCTGTTTCCTGAAAAATATAAAAACACACTTTTAGCTTTCGACTGGAGTTTTGGTATAATACACGGAATTCACCTGAAACCATCTGGCGGAACCTATTCAGCCGATCATGAAGAATTTCTTTCCGGCTCGCCATTACCATTAACAGATGGTGTGATCGGACCTGACGGAGCACTTTATTTTTTAACGGGTGGCCGTCGTCTTGAGTCGGATCTTTACCGTGTTTACTATAAAGATTATAAAAATTTAAAGGTCGGCTCAAACGTAGCAACTGTTTCATTGACACCCGAACATAAGCTTCGTACTGATCTTGAACAATATCACCTTGGCGTTAACCCAAAGGCGGTCAGCGCGGCATGGCCTAATCTTGCACATCCTGACAGATCCGTACGATATGCAGCGAGACTTGCCGTAGAGCATCAGCCTGTGGCCGAATGGAAAGACAAGGCACTTAATGAAAAGAATCCTGATACAAAAATTTATGCACTTTTGGCACTGGCACGTCATGGTGATAAAAGTGTTAAAGAACCTTTACTTACAGCATTGACATCTATTGATTTTAAAAAGCTTTCAGAATCGAAGCAGCGGGATCTGCTCCGGACTTTTGAAGTTACCTTTTTCAGGTATGGTGTTCTTGAAGGCGCTATTAAAACGCAGGTTACTAATTATCTAAGCCCGCATTATCCTTCGACTTCTGCGCTGAGCAATCGTTTATATAGCAAACTGCTTGTGTTCCTGGAAGCTCCCGGAGCTGTGGAACGGACTTTGACATTACTGACTAAAAACGAATTTTTTGATGATAAAGACAATGAAACCGCCACGGCTTCTTCTGATCTGATTCTTCGTAATCCGCAGTACGGGCTTGACATTGCAGGAATGCTGGAAAAGATGCCTGCCAAACAGCAGACTTTTTATGCATTTGTATTAAGTACAGCCAAAACAGGCTGGACTCCTCAGCTGCGTGATACCTATTTTAAATGGTATGATAAAGCATTCAGCTATAAGGGAGGAAGAAGTTATATTGGTTTTATAGAAAAGGCACGTCAGTTTGCCCTTGCAAATGTTCCTAAGGATAAGGTGGCTTATTATAATAAGCTATCAGGAGCCGACAAACTTACAACAAACGGGAATGATCTGGCCAGCTCTTATAACCCAAAAGGTCCGGGTCGTAACTGGAAAGTGGATGAAGCCGTAAAATACGTTCAGGATAGTCTTGCCGGAGCTGACTTTGAAACCGGAAAAATGATATTCTCTGCAGTAATATGCAGCAGATGTCACATGATGCAGGGAGAAGGCAATGACATTGGCCCGGATCTGACGCAGCTTGGAAACAGGTTTACAACGCGTGATGTTCTTGAAGCCATCATTGTTCCGGATAAAGCAGTATCTGACCAATATGCATCTACCATTTATACCTTAAAAAATGGAGAATCGGTTTTAGGAAGACAAATGAATGAAGATGCGAATTTTTACTACATTGCTCAAAATCCATTTGATCAGAAAACAATCCGGAAAGTTTCCAAAAAAGAGGTTAGTTCAAGTAAGATTTCACCGGTATCCATTATGCTTCCGGGCCTAATCAATGGCCTGAATCCTAAGGAGCTGAGAGATCTTATAGCTTATCTCGAATCCGGTGGGAGCAAAAACAGCCCGATTTATAAAGAAGGAAATGTACAGAAAGGAGGAAAATAATAATATATTTAAAATGTATTATTAGATTTAAAAGATTAATAAGTATTGCCTGAATTGAATTAAAAACCGGGATTGGATAGTAGAATTGTCCATATCACTAATTTTAATTCAATTCAGGCTTTTTTAGTTAAGGTTTGAGAAGAATAATAATAGAACGATATTTTTATACGATAATTTATTTCTGAGATTAATATAAATCATAAATCTGTTCAATGAAAAGTACCTCCAACCGACGTACCGCACTTAAAAATATGATTGCCGGTGCAGGTGTATTGTCTTTACCGCTGTCGATGACCAACGTTTTGGCTGCTTCGAACAAAGCACTTGGCCCCAAATTAAAAGGAAAAATAAACCACTCCGTTTGCAGATGGTGCTACAATAAAATCCCTCTGGAAACCCTGGCACTGGAAGCCAAGAAAATTGGTCTTACTTCCATTGAATTATGCGGACAAGAAGAATGGCCGGTACTAAAAAAACATGGCCTCACCTGTGCACTTCCTTGGGGTGAAGGCCTGACGCGTAGTATTGATAAAGGTTTTAATGATCCCAAAAATCATGCAGAACTAATAAAAGGTTTTGAAGATGCTATTCCAAAAGTTCAGGCTGCCGGCTATAACCAGATTATATGTTTTTCCGGGAATCGGAATGGAATGAGCGATGTAGATGGTATAATGAACTGCGCTATTGGTCTGCGTAAATTAATGCCTCTGGCTGAAAAACATAATGTAACCCTGGTGATGGAATTGCTGAACAGCAAGGTGAACCACAAAGATTACATGTGCGACCGCACAGAATGGGGTGCCGGATTATGCGAAATGATCGGCTCTGAAAAATTCAAATTGTTATATGACATTTACCACATGCAGATTATGGAAGGTGATGTGATTGCAACCATCAGAAAGTACCATAAGTACATTTCGCATTACCATACGGGCGGCGTTCCGGGAAGAAATGAAATTGATGAAACACAGGAATTATATTATCCTGCCATTATGAAAGCCATTACGGAAACAGGTTACAAAGGTTTTGTAGGCCAGGAATTTGTTCCAAGCCGCAAAGATGATATTGCCTCCTTGAAACAAGGGGTTACCATTTGTGATATTGCCTAATTGAAATTGTATTATGAAAACCATTACTGAAATACTGGAAGCTTCCGGCCATGCTCTTGGACCTGAATTAAAAGGAAAAATAAATCATTCAGTTTGCAAATGGTGTTATTCCAAAATTCCTTTGGAAACATTTGCTCAGGAATGTCAAAAAATAGGATTGAAATCCATCGAATTGCTGGGACCTGATGAATGGCCGGTTTTGAAAAAATACGGCCTGACCTGTGCCTTGCCAAATGGAGCCGGTATGGGTATCGAAAAAGGATTTAACGATCCTGCTAATCATGACGAGCTGGTAAAAAGCTACGAAGAAATATTTCCAAAACTTCAGGCGGCTGGTTATACTACGGTCATTTGTTTTTCCGGAAACCGTCGTGGCATGTCGGATATTGACGGTATGCGGAATTGTGCTGTTGGATTAAAACGTCTGATGCCTTCGGCAGAAAAATACAATGTCACGTTGATTATGGAATTGTTAAACAGCAAAGTGAACCACCGGGATTACATGTGCGACCACACTGCTTGGGGAGCCGGACTTTGTGAAATGATTGGCTCTGAAAAATTCAAGTTGCTTTATGACATTTACCATATGCAGATTATGGAAGGCGACGTAATTGCAACAATCAAAAAATACCACAAATACATAGGTCACTATCATACTGGCGGCGTACCGGGACGTAACGAAATCGACGAAACTCAGGAGCTCTATTATCCGGCGATTATGAAAGCCATCGTTGATACAGGTTATACTGGTTTTGTTGCTCAGGAATTTATCCCAAGCCGAAAAGATGATATTGCTTCATTGAAACAAGGTGTTACCATTTGTGATATTGCTTAATAAACTATAAAGATGATTTATTAAAATAAAAGCCCCGTCCCGAAGTCTCCAACTGGGGCGGGGTTTTACCAACTACATCAACTTACATTCATCTATTATTCCACATCCAGTTCATCACCTTCTTTGACAACTTTTATTTTCCTTCTTCTTTCAGCCCACAGGTATAAGGGTGGTAATAAGATCGGAGCAAAAATCAGTGTACTCGTCAATCCGCCGATAATAACAGTCGAAAGGGGTCTTTGAACATCTGAACCAATTCCGGAAGAAATTGCTGCCGGAACCAGACCAATAATCGCAACTACAAGAATCGATAACAAAGCCCGAAGCTGCTCCGTTGAAGCCAGCAATACATTGCTTTTTATATCATTACCCGTATTCAGGACAGCACGGTTTAAGGCGGAGACCAGCAATACACCAGCCATAACCGATATTCCAAAAATACTGACAAAGCCAACTCCGGCAGATACGTTGAAATAATATCCCCGTATTAATAAGGCGACAATTCCTCCGCCCAGTGCAAAAAGAATACAGCTCATGGTCACCATGGTATGAGACAGGTTTTTGAACAACATGAACAGGAATAAGAAAACCATAACAATGGTAAGCGGGATAGTAAATGCCAACTGCTTTCCTGCACGTTCAAGGTTTTCATACTGACCGCCATATATAATGCTATATCCTTTTGGCACCTTTATTCTGACATTCAGCTTTTTTTGCAATTCTGCTACAAACCCGCCCTGGTCACGTCCTCTGATGTTCGTACGAACCGTTACCATGCGCTTGCTACCATACCGGTAAATATTCGTTTGTCCTTCCATAAAACGAATATCAGCCAGCTGATCCATCGGAATTAGTGCTCCGGTTAGGGATGGAATCTGCAAATTTTTGATTGCATCTATAGAATTTCTATACTCCGGTAAAAAACGTACAACAATGTCATATCGCTTGGTCCCGTCATAAAGGGTTGAAATTGTTTTACCTCCAATGGCTGCTTCTATCATGTTTTGGATATCAACTACATTTATACCAAAGCGTGCAGCATTCTGACGATTAATATTAATCGCTAATTGTTCCTGCGGACCTTCCTGTTCAATATTCACATTTTCCGCACCGGCGGTTTGTTTTACAATAGCAGAAATGCTATCTGCTTTCTGGCGCATCATAGTCAGGTCGTCACCCACCACGGAGATAGCAAGATCCGCTGCGCTGCCCGTAACAATTTCCATGACCTGATCTATAATCGGCTGTCCGGATGAAAAAGACACCGAAGGCAGCTGAGATTGCAAATCCTTTTTAATTTTATCAACCAATTCTTTTTTAGTGATGGTCTTACTCCACAAATCATAATCTTTCAGGCCGATCAGGATCTCATTTCTGTTGGCAGGAAAAGGATCGGTACCATCATCATTACGTCCGGATTGTGTAATCACAAAAGAGATCTGCGGATATTTTGCAATGATACTTCTTATCTTCGGCGCGTAACTTGCATTTTCCTGAATCGTTATACCCGATGCAAAATTCCCTCTCAAAAAGATAGATCCTTCATCCAGCGTAGGCAAAAATTCAGACCCCAGCTTTGCTCCGAATAATACCAAAATCAGTACAATTGCGAATCCTACGAGAACAGTGGTCTTGTAATAAGTAAGAAATTTGGCTACGACTCTTGCATAAACACTGGTTAAGCCATCCAGAACAAAATTCTTATGTTCTTTCATAGGCTTCTCAGGATCAGAAAGTTGATTTTTATACGCAAAAGAAATTAACACCGGTATAAATGTTAACGCTGCTAACATGGACCCAATTACTGCAAAAGCAAGCGTCAAAGCCATGGGAGAAAATAATTTTCCTTCTACACGTGTCATCAATAAAATCGGCATGTAAGCCAGGATAATAATGGTAACGGAAAAGAAAATTTCACGTCCAACTTCCTGTGCCGCAAGTAAAGTAATCTTGACAATTCCCTGTTTTTTTTCCTCCACCGTTGCTGTCCGGTATTTGCGGATCAGGTGCTCCGCCATAACACAGGCTCCATCAACTATAATACCAAAATCGATCGCTCCCAGTGAAAGTAGGTTGGCAGGGATACCCGTCAAACGCATTAATATAAACGCGAACAGTAAGGAAAAAGGAATGGTAAGTGCTACGACCAATGCACTTCTGATACTTCCTAAAAAGAATATCAATAAAATAATGACAATCGAAATTCCTTCGAAAAGTGTATGCGCAACTGTCTCAAGCGAATGATCAATCAGGAAACTACGGTCATATAAAGGACGTAAAGTAACGCCTGCCGGCAGTTCCGTACCTTGCAAATCAGCCATTCTTTGTTTTAATACTTTCAAAACTTCACTTGGATTTTCGTAGCGACGAAGCAAAATAATGCCTTCTACACCACCACTTACATCGATACTATCCTTGGTGATGGTATATCCCATAACACCGCTTGGCGGTGGTGGCGTAATTTCAACCGTCGCTACATCACGAAGAAATACCGGAACGCCATTGGCTGATTTCAACACAATATTCTGGATGTCCTGCTCATCTTTAATCGCACCTAGTCCGCGTACAGCAAATCCCTGGCCGCCGCGTGAAATAATATTTCCTCCGGTATTCTGATTATTGGCGTCTACTGCATCCATTACATTTTGCAATGAAAGGCCATATTTCACTAACTTTTGTGGTGAAGTAAGGATATGAAATTGTTTTAGCGGCCCGCCAAATGTGGTAACATCTGCTATTCCAGGTACTTGCAATAAGGCGGGTTTAATAACCCAATCCTGCAAATCTCTCAATTGTGTCGGGCTGAAAGTTGGCGGTGCCTCCACGACATAGCGCAGGATTTCACCAACCGCTGTGGATAGGGGAGCCAGCTCCGGCGCCACACCATAAGGTAATTCAGCAGATGCTACTCTTTCCAGAACCTGCTGTCTGGCAAAATAATCGTCCGTTCCATCTTTGAAAGTAAGCTGAACAACAGAAAGCCCAAAAATAGTACGGCTTCTGCGATCCAGAACATTCGGTGTATTTTGCAATGCACGTTCAATCGGGACTGTAACCTGTTGTTCCACTTCTTCGGCAGCCCGGCCAGGATATTGTGCAATGACAATTACATTTGTATCAGCAATATCCGGATAAGCTTCGATCTTAAGCTGTGTAAAGCACCAGTATCCGATGCCCATCAGGACGAAACTGATGGAAATAACCACCCACCGGTTTCTCAAACTAAAAATAAGCAAGTTCTTAATCATCTCATTTCACTGGTCTACGTGATTGGTTACTATAAGACTCATCTCTTTTGATATGCATCTGAGCTTATAATTTAATTTTTTATTATAGTTAATATCCGAACGACAGTCCTTTCAACTGCATGACACCCTTTATTGCAATGGTATCATTGTTGCTCAATCCGGAAAAAACGATAATTCTGTCACCTACCTGGTCTCCAATACTTATTTCCTTTCTCCTGAAAGTTGAAGTACCGTCTTTAACAAATACATAATTTTTACCCTGTATCGTAATCACCGCATCCTTGTTTACACTGATGTTTTTTCCTTCACTTACGCCAAACAGTAACGTTCCAAACATGCCTGCTTTCAGCTTATTATCTGCATTATTTAAACTTACGCGGAGCTTAATCATACGGGTTGCCGGATCTACCATATCAGCAACGTTATCAATTTTACCGGTAAATTTTTCATTCGGAAAAGCTGTAAACTGAAGAACACACTGGCTGCCATTCTTGATTTTACTAACGTCATTTTCAGGAATATCACAGGTGATGTAAGCCGTTCCTGCTTTTGCTTTTCTTAGTATTTCAGCCTGAAAACCACCTTCTTTTAGTTTGGTCTCGTGTTCAATCAATGCAGCCCGTTCATTGTTCAGATTGGTTTCCTCCATGGCCATAGCCGTTTGTGCATCCATCAGATCTTTGCCGGTTGCCGCACCATGCTGCTGCAGGTCCTGAACTCTGGAAAGCTCGATTTTTCTTTGTTTGATATTGACATTTTGTATCTGATTGATCGTGATCAAATGCTGTATAAGCTGCGTGTAACTTCCGGCCAGTTCAGGATTTTGAAACAAAACGATATTTTGAGAAGCCCCTTCATTAGACCTGACGATAGTAGCTGAAACTGTTGCCGGAGCTGTAATGTCAGCTGTAAGAGAACTGCTGCCAATTGTTTCTGTCTGGAAAAACTTCACACTTTCAGCTTTTGGAAAAGTGATTTTTGTGCCATTTTCCGTAATAACAGGCTCTACGTTTTCTACCTTGGCTGATTTATCTTCTTTCTTTTGACAAGCAATAAGCATTACACCAAAAAGCCAGCCGTATTTAAAAAAATTCTTCATGATATTATTGTGCGATTTGATTAATGATGCCCGATGCGTACAAGAGTTTAATATAGCTCTGACGGTATAATTGTAAAGTTTCGTAATACTGCTGCTGCGTATCCAGCCAGCTTCTTTGCGCTTCCAGAAAATCGATAATCGTAGTGCCTCCATGCAAGTAGGAATACTTCACATTATTCAGAATAGTCTGTGACTGTCCAAGCAAACCGGTGAAGTTGTGAAGATTTTGATTTTGAGTCTGATAGCTGCTATAAGCTGTTGTAATTTCATTTTGGATCAACGACTGCGTAGCAACCAGATCCTGTTCAGCCTGCTGTTTTAATACCAGGGATTTTTTAATTTCTCCTTGATTCCTTGAAAATAAAGGAATGGCAACAGTTCCATAAATACCTACGTATGGCGATCCATTCTGCGGGTTAAAAATTGCACCCAGTTCAGGAACAGGTAGCGCCATGGATTTTTGTAATTTGATATTGGAGCTGGCCACATTGATCGTTGACTTCAAGGTTTGAATATCACTTCTGGATTGTAACGCATCCTGCAACAGATCATCCATGTTGGCAGGAAAAGCGAATTGAAAATTGTCCGTTGTATCCACAGCTATATCCCCGGCAATCCCTAATAAAAATTTCAGATTGGCAATCTCATTTTTATAATTCTGATCAGCTGTTCTTATCTGAACGTTATACTGGTTTGCCAGGAGCTCCGTTCTGGCAAGATCCGTGGTAGTAATCACCTGATTTTTTAATCTGATTTTATTGGTGTTAACCAATGTGTCAATATTACTTTTGGCAATATTAAGAATATCCAGCTGCTTACGCGCCGACCATACATCCAGCCATTTGTTGGCTACATCCTGAAACAAATTCCGTTCGGTTTCGGTATAAGCCTTTTGATTAAGGATCACATTTTGATTCGCATAGTCAATTTTATTTTTCCTCAGTTCCGGCATTTGAAAGGGCTTGGTAAACTGCCACCAAACCTGCCGATTCAAATGATTCGCCCAACGCGTATTATCCGGAAATTTTGATTGCTTAACCAGTTGCAAGGACTGATTATTCAAAATAGGATTGGGTCGTAAGTTTGCCGTAACAATATCTGTTTCAGCTAAATTAACATTGAACTGTTCCCTTTTTAGGTTAGGGTTGTTTGTTTTGGCAGCTTGTAACGCTTGCTGCAAACTGAATGTTGTCTGAGCCGCAGCCGGTTCAAAAACCCAAAACAATGTAACGATGGCGGTGATTATACTTATTCTGAACTTCATTGCCTTCTTGTTGATTGCTAATTTGTTTACAAAGTTGCAATATCCGGATGACAACGATCGTTAGAGAACTCATAGAAAAAAATTAGAAAAAAATTAGAGACCTTAAATCAGCTGCAAAGGAGAGGAGTGGTTGCTAATCAAACACTTATAAAATCAAAAATGGGGTAGGGTAACAGTGAAAGTTGTACCCCGATCAAGTTCAGAAGAGACGGAAATAGAACCCTTATGAAGCGCTATAATTTTTTGGGTGAGGGAGAGGCCAACGCCATTTCCATCAGCAAATTTTTTATTTTTTCCTCTGAAAAAAGGAGTAAAAATTAATTTAAAATCTTCTTTAGATATACCAATTCCATTATCAGAAAATAATAAGAAAACCCTATCCTCTTTAAAACGAATGATCACCGTCGTCTTGGGTTGTTTTGAAAACTTCCCTCCGTTCTCCAGTAAATTCGTAAAGGCCACATTTAACAAGTACTCATTCCCTAGGACTGACATCTCCTGCTCGGTCTCAAATTCATTTTCATAATGTATGTCGATCAGGTAATTGGGATTCTCCTTTTGCACTTTTTGCCGGGCATCCAGTAGTATCTCGTCTATCCTAACCTCTTTAAAACTAATCTCCGACGGATCATAACTGGCTTTGGCAAAATCCAGTAAACTATCTGAAAGTTTCGATAACTTCCGCGCATCGATTAAAGTATTACGAATGACTTTTTTATATTCATCTACACTTCTATCCTTATACGTAGACAATTCCAACTCTGCGGTAAGTACAGCCAGCGGCGTTCTGACTTCATGTGAAATGTTGGAAACAAATTGTTTTTGAGCCTCAAAAGATTTTTCAATCCTGTCAAGTACCTCATTGAAGGTGGCTGCCAATTCTGCTAGTTCATCCTTACCTTCAGCATGTTCCAGCCTTAAATCAAGATTGGAAGCCGTAATATTTTTTACTTTATTGACTATCTCGGTTACTGGTTTAAGTGCTCGTTTCGAAAAAAAACGACCTGCTAAATAGATCAGTATAATAGAGCAAAAAAATACAAGGCCGATTGTCTCACGTAAATATCTTAATTTGTGATAGCCATAGGTATCGTAGGCTGATGCGGTAATAATATATTTTTTAGTGTCATAGGTAAATAACAAACCGACAGCCTGCCACTTTCCCTGATAAAACCGGATGTATTTACGCTTTTGAATGGTCTTCATCATTTGCTCTGTTTCCTTTACCGCGTCAATATCCGCAGCATCATGATATAGCAAATGAAAATTGGTATCAAAGATTGCAACCTGGACCTCATTAATGGTTTCCATGTTATTTTTATAAATAGTCTGCAGTGTACCTGCATCTACTTTGGCAGCAAAAAAAAGATTAGCCTTCGTTATGGTTTCCTGATGAAGTCTTTTAAAGAATTCATTTTCACGATTTTGATAAGCAGAATAATAAACCAATGCAGCAAAGACAAGCAGAATAGCTGCCGTCAGTACGGTAAATAAAATACTTAATTTCGTGCGGATCTTCATACGTGTTTAGGTATTTATAACCTTTGCGTCCCAACCATTTACATCTTTACTGACGATGAGTAAACCTTCACCTGTTCCATTAAAAGCAGCAATCAACTCACCTTCATTATTCCAAAAAGCACTTTTACCAGCAGCCTCCAGTTCATAGGACGGACCTCCAAAATTAGACATCAATATATTCATAGATAATTCCATTGCATAAAGCTCTAATATTTTATTACCTTCTGAGATGCCATTGGGTGTATAAAAAAGACTCGCCAGATAGATCGATGAATTGATCGATGCTGCCTTAACAGCATGTGAATAATTTGTGATATCTGCACAAATGGCCATGGCCATAGATTCATTATCCAACCTTATTTGAAAACCATCATCATTACCTGGAATATAGAAAATTTCTTCACCATCATGAAGATGCTGTTTGGTATATATAATTTCGGACTGATCTGGAAATAAAACAAATGCTCCAATGTGCAAACCGGACTCAAGGTGGATAGGGGCACCCGCTATAATAATAATGTTCTCTTCCATGGAGAGGGAACGCAGTTCATTGATCCTAGGATCTCCTGATACAAATTCAAGACTTTCCGCTTTTTCACGTACATAGCCGGTGATGGAAAGTTCGGGAAATAATATCAGTTGAGCTCCGTAACTTGCTGCCATCCGGGTAAGCCGAATATGATCTTGCAGGTTTGCGGAAATATTTTCATTCTTAGGAATCGTTTGAGCAGCTGCAATAATCATATCAATTTTGTTAGATTATAATTCTTCGTTTCGTAAAATAAAACCCATTCCGGATTTTGTGTGGATTAATTTTGCATCAAAATTCTTATCAATTTTTTTTCTTAGGTAATTAATATAAACATCAATAAAGTTAGTGCCGGTATCAAAATGAGTACTCCATACTTTTTCCGCAATTTCAGTCCTGGACAAAACGCGTTCATGGTTCTGCATCATATACTCAAGTAACCTGAATTCTTTTGGTGTAAGAATAATTTCAATCCCGGAACGTCTGACGATTTTTGTCTTATCATTTAATTCGAGATCAGCATATTTCAAAATGTAATCCTGACTTTTCACAGTCGTACTATTACGTTTTGTCAGAGCGCGAATTCTCACTTGTAATTCCCTGAAATCAAATGGCTTAACGAGATAATCATCTGCACCGGCGTCAAAAGCTTCAACTTTATCATCTGTTGTCCCAAGTGCCGTCAGCATTAAAATCGGAATATCCGGTTTAGCTGTACGAACTTCTTTGCACAGATCAATACCATTGATGTAGGGTAGGATGATATCCATGATAATCAGGTCATAGTCATTTAGCAAGGCGAGGTGTTTTCCAGCAAGACCATCAAAAGCCAAAGTTGCTTCATCACCATTTTCTTCCAATCCTTGTTTTACCAGAATAGCTAATCTTTCTTCATCTTCAATTATCAGGATATTCATAGATATGGTTCGTAACCTTACACAAACATAACATGGAATCTTGTCCAATCATGATGTAAACAGATAAATTCCTTTATTTTCTCTAAAAAGATTTAAAATCAACTTTGAAATCCTTGTTTGATATAAATTTCATTTTACTTACTATAAAATAAATGCTCTTAATTTTGCTTTAATAAATTGATTAACAGTTTTTTACTTTAATAATCAACTACATCTAAGCTCCTGAGATTTTAACAAATCATTTCACCCGATCATTTACCCGTTCTATTCAATTCTCGCAGCTTAAAATTTACTCTATAATTGTTATATAATTTATATTATGTTAAATAGATATTGTTAAAAAAAGAAGATACCTATTTATAGGTATCTTCTTTGTATTTTAAATTAGTTCTTACTCTTCAGTACAAGTAACACCTTTACCTGCAAATTGTTCAAGAACACTGTTTACTGTTGCTAAGTTGTCTTTTGCTTCAGCTTCGTCTTTTGCCTGAATCGCTTTCTCGAAATATGGCTTTGCTTTTTTGAAGCGACCACAAACACGACCTTCAACTTCTTTACCGCGTTGCTGATATTCTGTCATATTCATATTATCAACTTCGCTTTTTAATTGAACGGCTTCGTTGAAATAGAAAACACCAAGATTATACAATGCATCGTAGTTGGCAGCATCAATCTCTATTACTTTTTTGTATGATGCAATAGCCTGATCATTAGCATTCTTTTTTTCTGCCTGCAACTTGGTAAGCTCTGCTTGCATACCCGCTGTATCATTTCCTTTAGCAGCTTCAGCCGAAGTCTTGATCTCCGTTTCCATAGAAGCTATAGCTTCAGTAGATTCCTTTTTCTTAGCGGCAAGGTCTGTCAACTGACGTTTAAGATCTGCTTTACCTGGTGTTTTCTTAAGTAAACCATTTACTCTTTTTACTTCACCATCGTAAATAGCAATTTTCTCTTTTTCGGCTTCAAGCTTTTTAGTCAGGTCAGCGCTTTTATTTGTGCCTGCACCCATTTTACCTTGAAGCTCTTTAATCTTAGTTCCAAGCTTGCTGTTCATGTTATCATAAAGAATCGCAAGATTCACAATGTTCTGAACATTTGTTGGATCGGACTTTGTCAAAGCAGTCAACTCAGCAATCGCCTGATCTTCTTTACCTGATTTTAAATAAATATTTACAATTTCCGATTTAAGATCCTTATTGTTAGGTGAACGTTCAAGACCTTTGTTTAATGTAGCTACTGCCTTATCAAAATTATTTTCAGCACTGTACAGCTGAGCAAGTCCGTAAAATACGCTAGGATCTTTTCCACCGTTTTCTACATATTTTTCAAACTGTGTTTTTGCTTCTTCTTTTTTGTCAATTTGCTGAGCAGCGATCCCTCCATATAAACTAGCCAGCGTATCTTTTGCATTTACTGTCTGAGCCAACTGGAACATTTCTAGAGCTCCCGCAAGATTTTTGTTCTGATACTTTTCAGCACCTTGTCTTACAAAAGCGTTGAATAAAGAAGGATCTTCACCCGTTAAAAATTTCTGAGCATCTTTTGCTTTTTTAGGATCTATTTCGGCAGCTTTTTTATAAGCTTCCAAAGCGGTTTTGGCTGCGCTGGAATCTATTTCCGAACTTTGATTAGCAATAGAACTGTAAGTTGCTGCACGGTCCATCCAAAATGCTGCTTTTGCACTTGCTTTTGCATCCGTTACTCCTTTATCACTTTTTTCTTTGTCCTTACGAAGCTGATCTACAACAGCCTTATTAACAGCATCCTGCGAAAATGCAGAAAAGCTAATCAGGCCAAGTGCAGAAACAAAAAACATTTTTTTCATAAATCTCGATTGGTTGTGAATGAATATTCTAATTACAAATATCAAATTTTATACTAAATATTACAAAAATCATTCCTCTGGCGTTTCAGAATCGTCATTTTCAGTATCTTCCTCTTCTACCTCTTCATCCTCGATACTGTCTATAATTTCATCTTCAATGGCATCCGCATCATCCGCTCTGATAATCAGCGAATCAGTAGCTTCCGTGATATCCTTAATGATCACGTTGCCATCCTCGTCCAGTTCTTCTGCCGCTTTTTCATCAGGATCTTTCAGGATACGTGTTACTGAAGTAATTTCATCTGAGTTATTAAGTCTGATCAGTTTTACTCCTTGTGTATTCCGACCAGCCTGACGGATGTCAAGTACGCTCATCCGGATAGCAATACCATTACGAGTAATGATCATCAGATCATCCTGTTCCGTTACTTCGCGAATGGCTACCAGTTTTCCTACTTTATCCGTAGCATTCATGGTATTAACTCCTTTCCCACCCCGGTTTGTAACTCTGTAACTATCAATAGCAGAACGTTTACCAAAACCATTTTCAGAAACAACCAGTAGTTGTGCATCTTCACGGTTCAGACAAACCATCCCGATTACTTTGTTTTCAGGGTCGTTCAGGTTGATACCGCGTACACCAGCAGCCGTTCTTCCCATTGGCCTCACTCCTTTTTCATTAAAACGAACGGCACGACCTGCACTTGAAGCAATGACAATATCATTATCACCATTAGTCAAGGCAACATTCAACAGACGGTCGCCTTCATTGATGGAGATGGCAATAATACCATTAGTACGGGGACGAGAGTAAGCTTCAAGCAATGTTTTCTTGATTGTCCCCTGTTCCGTACACATAATGAGGTAATTATTGTTGATATAATCCTCATTAGTCAACGTACGTACATTGATTACAGAACGAATAGAGTCTCCGTTTTCCAGACTGATCAGATTTTGGATCGGCCGGCCTTTTGATGTTTTACTTCCTTCCGGTACTTCATATACTTTCATCCAGAACAGCTTACCATATTCCGTAAAGATGAGCAGATAATTGAGCATCGTAGCCGAGAACAGATGTTCTGTAAAATCAGTTTCTTTGGTTTTCACACCACGGGAACCTACCCCACCCCTGGTCTGTGTTCGGTACTCAGCCAATGGTGTACGTTTGATGTATCCTTCATGTGAAATGGTAATCAGCATTTCATCATCCGGGATCATATCTTCGTCACTGAATTCCTCCGCAGCAAATTCGATCGCTGTACGACGGGCATCGCCGTAACGGTCTTTAATATCGCCCAGCTCTAATTTGATAATATCAAATTTACGGTATTCGTTGGCAAGGATATCTTTCAGGTCAGTAATGATAAGCATGATCTCATCATATTCCTTCACAATTTTATCTCTTTCCAGACCAGTCAATCTTTGCAGACGCAGTTCAAGGATCGCTTTGGATTGAATCTCGCTTAAAGCAAACTGCTCCATCAAACCATTTTTTGCAATTTCCGGATCACGTGCATTACGGATCAGGGCAATTACTGCATCAAGGTTATCCAGCGCAATGATTAAACCTTGTAATATATGTGCTCTCTTTTCTGCTTCACGCAATTCGTATTCCGTACGGCGTGTAATCACAATGATACGGTGCTCTACGAAATGTTTGATCAGATCTTTAAGGTTCAACATCACCGGACGCCCTTTCACAAGCGCTACGTTGTTGACACTGAAAGAAGACTGAAGCGGAGTATATTTGAAAAGGTGATTTAAAACGATATTAGGAATCGCATCTTTTTTAAGATCGAAAACAATACGCATCCCGTCTCTATCCGATTCATCACGAATATCAGAAATACCTTCCAGTTTTTTATTATTGATCAAGCCGGCAATACCTTCAATCATGGTAGCCTTGTTGGTCATGTAAGGAATTTCGGTAACAATGATTTGTTCCCGTCCTGTTTTAGTTACATCAAAGGATGCTTTTGCCCGAACGATAATCCTGCCTCTGCCCGTTTCCATCGCCGCACGTACGCCCTGGTATCCGTAGATAATACCACCTGTCGGAAAATCCGGCGCTTTGATATGCTGCATCAGCTCAGAAATCTCAATGTCGGTATTATCAATATAAGCAAGAACGCCATCCACAACTTCCGACAAATTGTGCGGAGCCATGTTTGTTGCCATACCTACGGCAATACCCGAAGATCCGTTTACCAGCAAGTTTGGAAATTTTGCAGGAAGAACCGTTGGTTCCTGAAGCGAATCATCAAAGTTAGGCTGAAAATCAACTGTGTCTTTACCCAGGTCATTTAGCAACTCGTCCGCCAGACGTTTCAGTCTTGCTTCTGTATATCGCATGGCTGCCGGGGAATCTCCATCAACCGATCCAAAGTTACCTTGTCCGTCTACAAGCATGTAGCGCAGAGACCACGGCTGGGCCATGCGGACCATGGTGTTATAAACTGAAGCGTCACCATGCGGGTGATACTTACCTAAAACCTCCCCTACTATACGAGCTGATTTTTTATGGGACTTATTATAACTGACCCCCAAATCAGACATACCATACAACACACGTCTATGCACCGGTTTTAAACCATCGCGAACGTCGGGTAAAGCGCGGGAAATAATAACTGACATCGAGTAATCGATGTATGCTCCTCGCATTTCATCCTCAATATTAATGGGGATAATGTTTTCACCTGAAGATTCTGCCATAAAGAATTAGAAAAGAATCAAAAATTTAAA
>Ga0247812_10000223_pt1 | contig 54062 bp, 48 predicted proteins | sample UWRJL149409B1_FD_178011 | JGI IMG/M metagenome (GOLD analysis project Ga0247812, IMG submission 178011) | Plant litter microbial communities from Arlington Agricultural Research Station in Wisconsin, United States - UWRJ-L149-409B-1 | ecosystem: Environmental > Terrestrial > Plant litter >...
TGACCGAGTGGACGCAACGTCCCGAAGGTTGGCTGGCCCTGGTGTTGCTGCTCGATCAAGTTCCGCGAATGATCTTTCGCGACACTCCAAAATCCTTTTCAGGCGATCCAAGGGCTCAGGCACTGGTAGCGCAGGGCATTGCTGCGGATTTCGATCGGCAATTGCGGCCGATCCAGCGGGTGTTCATCTATCTGGTGTTTGAGCACTGCGAGAATCTGGCGGTGCAGAACGAGTGCATCTCGCGCTACATCGATCTGGTGGCGCAACAGCCTGAAGACGACCGGGCGCTGTTTGCCGATTACCTGGATTACGCCGAGAAGCATCAGAAGGTGATCGCGCAGTTCGGGCGGTTTCCGCATCGCAATGCGGTGTTGGGGCGGGAGTCTACGGCTGAGGAGTTGGAGTTTCTTTCGAAGCCTGGTTCCAGGTTTTAGATTTTAATTGCGGCTGATGCCGTCATCGCTGGCAAGTCGAATCGTCGCACCGCAGCTCCCACAGGGGGCTGTGCCGTCCACTTAATGCGTGTCCGCCACAGATAATTGTGGGAGCTGGCTTGCCAGCGAAGGGGCCTGTAAATCTGGCTCAGATCCGGAAGCTGCCGACCAGCTGCTTCAACCGCGCCGCCTGCTGCTCAAGGTCTGCACACGCGCGTAAAGTCGACTGCAGGTTCTCCACGCCTTCCTGGTTCAACGTGTTGATCTCGGTAATGTCGACGTTGATCGACTCCACCACGGCCGTCTGTTCTTCCGTTGCCGTGGCCACCGACTGGTTCATCCCGTCGATCTCACCGATACGCTGAGTCACGCTACCGAGCCGTTCACCAGCCTGATTGGCAATGCCAACGCTGCTTTCACTCTGGCGCTGGCTGTCGGTCATGGTGCTGACCGCTTCACGCGCACCGACCTGCAATTCCTCGATCATCTTCTGCACTTGCTGCGCAGAATCCTGAGTGCGGTGCGCAAGGTTGCGCACCTCGTCAGCCACCACGGCGAAACCACGACCTGCTTCGCCGGCACGGGCCGCTTCGATGGCGGCGTTCAACGCCAGCAAATTGGTCTGCTGCGAGATGCTGGTAATCACTTCCAGGATCTGCCCGATGTTCACGGTGTTGCTGTTGAGCGTTTCGATGTTGCCGCACGAATCACTGATCTTCGCTGACAGTTGCTGCATCGCGGCGATGGTCTTGTCGACCACCTGCTGACCGTCTTCCGCCAGGGCGCGGGCGTCGCTCGAATGCTGAGAGGCGAGGGCGGCGTTCTGCGCGATTTCCTGCGCGGCGGCACCCAGTTCGTTGATCGCCGCCGCCACGCTGCTGGTGCGTGAGGCTTGCTGGTCGGAATTGAACATCGACGAATTCGAAGCAGCCACCACACGTAGCGCCACTTCGTTGACCTGACCCGTTGCCGAAGCCACTTCGCTGATCGATGTGTGAATGCGTTCCACAAAGCGGTTGAACGAAGTCCCCAGGGCGCCGAATTCATCATGGCCGTGGATGGTCAGGCGTTTCGTCAGGTCACCTTCGCCTTCGGCGATGTCGTGCATGGCGCGGCCCATGGTCAGCAGCGGCTGCATCAGGAAGCTGATCAGCATGCCCAGCAGCGCGATGATGATGACCACCGCGATGACCATGGCGATGATCGCCGACGTGCGAAATTCGCTCAGCATCGAGAACGCGGTTTCCTGATCGAGCACCAGCGCCACGTACCAGTCCGCCGACGGCACGCCGTTGACGTGGGTGAAGGAGATGAACTGGCTTGTGCCATCGATCTCGACTTCTTTCATGCCAGGGCTGACGTTGGGTGCACCGTTCGGGTAGGCATCGGCCAGGCTCTTGAGCACCAGTTTGCTGTCTGGATGAATCAGAATCTTGCCGTCAGCACCGACGATGAACGCGTGACCGTGGCCGCCGAAATTCAGGGAGTTGATGATCGCGCTGACGCTGGACAGGTCGATGTCCGCACCTGCAACGCCGATCATCTGGCCCTGGCGCTGAACCGGAGTGGCCACGGTGATCACCAGTTTGCCGGAGGACGCAGCGATGTACGGTTCGGTGACGATGGTCTGTTGCGCGCTGTTGGCCGCCTTATACCAGCCACGGGCGCGAGGATCGTAGTCCGCAGCGCGATTGCCGGCCGGAACCGAGAACATCACGCCGTCGCTGCCGCCGAAGTAGCTCAGCTGGAAATTGCTGGTGTAGGCCGGAAGATCGATAACCCGCTTGAGGCTGGCCGGGGCGCTGCCGTCCGCGGCGATCTGCTGGGACAGCGATTGCAGCAACTGAATGCGGCTTTCCAGCCAGGTCTGAATGTTGCTGGTGGTCAGGCTGCCGAGTTCCTGCATCGACGCTTCGGTACTGCTGCGCAAGGTCTGGCGCTGGCGGTAGTCGTTGAACAGGATGAAACAGGCAAATGCAACGGCCACCACGAGGGCAGCAGCCAACAGGATCTTGTGGCTGAACTTCATGTTTCTGGTCATTAAATGAGCTACCGCGGAGGGGCTGATCAACAGGGGGGCTTGCGCTGCTTCTATGTCGACCGGTCGGCGCCAAAGATTAGGCGTCTTTGTCGAAAATCGACGAAATGTTCATTGGCGCGAGAAAGTCGCTGATTCTTCGGCAAATGGCAGACGAGCGGCCTGATAAATAGCCGGTCATGCGGGGAACCAGATAGGGGTTTTCTCTTCTAAGCTTCTGCTTGGCAGCCATGCCAACCCCCTTCGCCCCAGGAGCTACACCATGTCGCTGCGCTCTATCGCCCTGCTTTCGTTCTGCGTGTTGTTGGCCGCATGCAGCAAGGTCAATCAGGAAAACTACTCGAAGTTGTCTGCCGGTATGCCCAAGGCCGAGGTTGAAAACCTGCTGGGTAAACCCGCCGATTGTTCGGGCGCGCTGGGCATGTCCAGTTGCACCTGGGGCGACAAGAACAGCTTTATCAGCGTGCAATACGCCGGTGACAAAGTGTTGATGTTTTCTGGCCAAGGCCTGAAGTAAACCGGGGCTACGCGCCCACGGGAGAAAAACAATGAAGCGGTTAATTTTTGTACTTTTAGCGGGCCTGGTATTGGCCGGCTGCGCCACTTCTGGCGAAGATCCGTTGGCGCCGAAAACCGTCAACAGCGTCAACCTCAAGAAGTATCAGGGCACCTGGTATGAGTTGGCGCGCCTGCCGATGTATTTCCAGCGCAACTGCGCGCAATCCGAAGCCCATTACACGCTCAAGCCCGACGGTAATGTATTGGTGCTCAACCGTTGCCTGACGGCGGACTGGCAATGGGAAGAAGCCAAGGGCACGGCTTATCCACAGGTGCCGGGCAAGACCGACAAGTTGTGGGTCGAGTTTGATACCTGGTTCTCTCGATTGCTGCCGGGTGTAGCGAAAGGGCAATACTGGGTGTTGTACGTCAGCGACGACTACAAGACCGCCATCGTCGGCGATCCAAGTCGTCGGTATCTCTGGCTGCTGTCCCGGACGCCTTCGGTCAATGGTGTAGTGCGTGAAGAACTGCTGAGCAAGGCGCGTCAGCAGGGTTACGACACCACGCGGCTGATCTGGCGGGCGTCGGATACGCAGATGGCCAAGACCTCGAATTAGCAGCGCGGCTTAAAAAAAGATCGTCCGAACGCGGCCCGAGCCTGCGGCAGCTCCTACATTGATCCGGTTGATCGCAATAATGCGGATCAACCTGGACCCTGTAGGAGCTGGCGCAGGCTGCGATCTTTTGCTTTTAACCGAGCAACTCTCGCAGGACCCGGGTGAACGCCCGGTTGCTTTCTTCCTCGTGCGCATGACGTCCGTTACGCACGACCCACTGGCCGTTGACCAGTACATCACGCACTTGACGATCGCCACCGGCAAACAGCCAACGGTTCAGAATCCCGTCGCCACTGGCCGTGGCCAGGTACGGATCATTGCCGTCCAGCACCAGCCAGTCAGCGCGCTTGCCCACTTCCAGAGCGCCAATCGGCTGGCCCAGCGCCTGCGCGCCGCCGTCCAGTGCCGCGTCGTATAACGTACGGCCGACCATCGGCTGATCCGCGCCATACAACCGGTTACGCCGCTGATCGCGTAGTCGCTGGCCATATTCCAGCCAGCGCAACTCTTCCACCACGCTCAATGACACATGGCTATCGGAACCGATGCCCATGCGCCCGCCCTGCGCGAGAAAATCCACCGCCGGAAAGATCCCGTCGCCGAGGTTGGCTTCGGTGGTCAGGCACAGCCCGGCGATGGCGCGACTCTTGGCCATCAGCGTGACTTCTTCCGGGTTGGCGTGGGTGGCGTGGACCAGGCACCAGCGCTGATCGACTTCAGTGTTTTCGTACAGCCATTGCAGCGGACGGCGACCGCTCCAGCTCACGCAGTCATCGACTTCCTTTTGCTGCTCGGCGATGTGGATGTGCACGGGGCATTGCTTGTCGCTGGCGGCGAGCACTTCGCTGATCTGCTGCGGGGTGACCGCTCGCAACGAGTGGAAGCACAAACCAAGGGATTGCGCCGGTTGTTGCGCCAGGATCGGCTGCAAGCGCGACTGCAGCTTGAGGTAGTTCTCGGTGCTGTTTATAAAACGGCGCTGACCCTCATTTGGTGCCTGGCCGCCGAACCCGGAGTGGCTGTAGAGCACCGGCAACACCGTCAGGCCGATGCCGGCAGAGGCGGCGGCCTGGCTGACGCGCAGAGCCAGCTCGGCAGGGTCTGCGTAAGGCTGGCCGTTGAGGTCGTGATGCACGTAATGAAATTCAGCGACGGACGTGTAGCCCGCCTTGAGCATTTCGATGTACAGCTGACGGGCAATGACGCCGAGTTGGTCCGGACTGATTTTTCCGACGAGGCGGTACATCAAATCGCGCCAGGTCCAGAAACTATCGTTCGGATTGCCCGCCACTTCGGCGAGCCCGGCCATTGCCCGCTGGAACGCATGGGAGTGCAAATTCGGCATGCCCGGAAGTAGCGGGCCACTCAGCCTTTCGGCGCCATCTGCAGTGGAATCAGCCTGGACATGAGTCAATACGCCATCGGCGCTGACCTCAAGACGTACGTTATTGGCCCATCCGTTAGGCAGAAGCGCGCGCTCGGCAAAGAAAGCGGACATGGTTCAGCACCCCATCGTGTGTTATTTGTATATACATATACAGACGTTTGCCTGCTCGGTAAACTCCGGCAAGCTAGCAATCTCATCCAGACGAACAAAGGATTAACCGTGCCGACTCCGCCTGCAGTCTCTCCGTTGGCCGCGAACATGGGCGACAGTCCGGCGCCCCTGTACGCCCGCGTTAAACAGATGATTACCCAGCAAATCGACAGCGGTAATTGGCCGCCTCACTACCGCGTTCCGTCGGAAAGCGAGCTGGTCAGCCAGTTGGGTTTCAGCCGCATGACCATCAACCGCGCGCTACGCGAGATGACCGCCGACGGTCTTTTGGTGCGCATGCAAGGTGTCGGCACGTTCGTCGCCGAGCCGAAAAGTCAGTCCGCTTTGTTTGAAGTGCACAACATCGCCGACGAAATCGCCTCTCGCGGTCATCGTCACACCTGCAAGGTCATCACCCTCGAAGAAGAGGCGGCCGGTTCCGAGCGTGCCCTGGCGCTGGACATGCGCGAAGGCCAGAAAGTCTTCCACTCGCTGATCGTGCATTTTGAAAACGATATCCCGGTGCAAATCGAGGATCGTTTCGTCAACGCACTGGTGGCGCCGGACTACCTCAAACAGGATTTCACCCTGCAAACGCCCTATGCCTATCTGAACCAGGTGGCGCCGCTGACTGAAGGCGAGCACGTGGTCGAGGCGATACTGGCTGAAGCGACCGAATGCAAACTGCTGCAGATTGAAAAGGGCGAGCCCTGCCTGCTGATTCGTCGTCGCACCTGGTCTGGCCGCCAGCCGGTAACAGCCGCTCGCCTGATCCACCCCGGTTCCCGTCATCGTCTGGAAGGTCGGTTCCATAAATGAAAGAAATGAACGTTCTACGCGCCAAGGATTACCCTCGCATGCCGTGGAAAAACGGCGGCGGCAGTACTGAAGAAATCACTCGCGACGCCGGCACCGGTCTTGATGGCTTCGGCTGGCGCCTGTCGATTGCCGACATCGGCGAGTCGGGCGGGTTTTCCACCTTTGCCGGGTATCATCGAGTGATCACCGTGCTGCAGGGCGACGGCATGACCTTGCGGGTTGACGGTCAGGACACGCGAACATTGTTACCGTTGGACCCGTTTTCCTTCAGCGGCGAGAGCCAGGTTTCCTGTGCATTGGTGGGTGGCCCGATTCGCGACTTCAACCTGATCTATGCGCCGCAGCGTTACGACGCACGATTGCAGTGGCTGGATGGCGATCAACGGTTTTTCAGTTCGGCGGGCACTGTGTTGGTGTTCAGTGTTGCTGATGGCCTGGAAGTGAAGGTTGATCAACGCGACGCACAGTTGGGTCGTCATGATTGCCTGCAGCTCAACGGTAACGCCGGCCTGCTGGAAATCTCCAGCAACGGCCCATGCTGCGTGATCGAACTGACTGCACGCTAAACCTGTGGTGAGGTGAATCATCCCGGATGAGGTGATTTATCTGTGGGAAGGTTTTATCTGTGGCGAGGGGATTTAGCGAAACGTCGCACCGCCCCGTTGGGCTGCGAAGCGGCCCTAAAGATATGGGACTGCTGCGCAGTCCAACGGGGATAAATCCCCTCGCCACAAGAAGATCCCCTCGCCACAAGAAGATCCCTTCACCACCACAAAAGCGGTACTCATACCGTTCCCCTCCGCGCACCACTTTGTTACCGAACGCCCCAGCGTGGCGCAAAACCTCGTCCAAGTAACAGCCATCCCCCTGCGCTCAAAAGCCCTCCGCAAAAATTTCATTTCCCTCCCAGCCCTTGCTCTACCAGTGTTTCAAAGCGTTTCAGCATTTTTCTTGAACAACCATCCAGCAAGTTGGCCGCTTGATTGCATATGCTTGTATGTACAAGTAAAGACGTATGCGTATGAGTCATTCGAGACTCTCCGCAGCGTCCACTGATTCGCTTGTGGCGCAACGATGCGCACAGGCTGGCTTGCCCACTGCCAGGGTTGGTTTGAATTGATCGCTGAGGAGTCTTTTTCGTGACTGACAATAAACCTACGAAGTACCGTGACGTTGAAATCCGTGCCGCCCGCGGTAACACGCTGACCGCCAAAAGCTGGCTGACTGAAGCGCCGCTGCGCATGTTGATGAACAACCTCGACCCGGAAGTCGCCGAGAACCCTAAAGAACTGGTGGTTTACGGTGGTATCGGGCGTGCGGCACGTAACTGGGAGTGCTACGACAAGATCGTCGAGAGCCTGACCAATCTGAACGACGACGAGACCCTGCTGGTGCAATCCGGCAAGCCGGTCGGCGTGTTCAAGACCCACACCAATGCCCCGCGCGTACTGATCGCCAACTCCAACCTGGTGCCGCACTGGGCGAGCTGGGAGCACTTCAACGAACTCGACGCGAAAGGCCTGGCCATGTACGGCCAGATGACCGCCGGCAGCTGGATCTACATCGGCAGCCAAGGCATCGTCCAGGGCACCTACGAAACCTTCGTCGAAGCCGGTCGCCAGCATTACAACGATGACCTCAAAGGTCGCTGGGTCCTGACCGCAGGCCTCGGCGGCATGGGCGGTGCTCAGCCACTGGCCGCGACCCTGGCCGGTGCTTGCTCGCTGAACATTGAATGCCAGCAGGTCAGCATCGATTTCCGCCTCAACAGCCGCTACGTCGACGAGCAAGCCAAAGACCTCGACGACGCACTGGCGCGCATCGACAAATACACCAAGGAAGGCAAGGCGATTTCCATCGCGCTGCTGGGTAACGCCGCTGAAATCCTGCCGGAACTGGTCAAGCGTGGCGTGCGTCCGGACATGGTCACCGACCAGACCAGCGCCCACGACCCACTCAACGGCTACCTGCCCGCCGGCTGGACCTGGGACGAATACCGCGCCCGCGCCAAGACCGAGCCGGCTGCCGTGGTGAAAGCCGCCAAGCAATCGATGGCCGTGCACGTTAAAGCGATGCTCGAATTCCAGAAAATGGGCATTCCGACCTTCGACTACGGCAACAACATCCGTCAGATGGCGCAGGAAGAAGGCGTGGAAAACGCATTCGACTTCCCGGGTTTCGTACCGGCCTACATCCGCCCGTTGTTCTGCCGTGGCATCGGCCCGTTCCGTTGGGCGGCACTGTCGGGCGATCCGCAAGACATCTACAAAACCGACGCCAAGGTCAAAGAGCTGATCCCGGACGACGCGCATCTGCACAACTGGCTGGACATGGCCCGCGAGCGCATCAGCTTCCAGGGTCTGCCGGCACGTATCTGCTGGGTCGGCCTGGGCCTGCGCGCCAAGCTGGGTCTGGCGTTCAACGAAATGGTGCGCAGCGGTGAGTTGTCCGCGCCCATCGTCATCGGCCGTGACCACCTGGACTCCGGTTCCGTGGCCAGCCCGAACCGTGAAACCGAATCGATGCAGGACGGTTCCGACGCCGTGTCCGACTGGCCACTGCTCAACGCCCTGCTGAACACCGCAAGCGGCGCGACCTGGGTGTCGCTGCACCACGGCGGCGGCGTCGGCATGGGCTTTTCCCAGCACTCGGGCATGGTCATCGTCTGCGACGGCACCGACGAAGCGGCCGAACGCATCGCTCGCGTGCTGCACAACGACCCGGCGACCGGGGTCATGCGCCACGCCGATGCGGGTTACCAGATCGCGATCGACTGCGCCAAGGAACAAGGCCTGAACCTGCCGATGATCACCGGTAAATAGACAACCCATGTAGCAGCTGCCGACGGCTGCGTTAAGGGCCGAAGGACCTTCGCTCCACATTGGAGTGCCGGGGTCGCTTCGCAACCCAACGCAGTCTGCGGCAGCTGCTACAGGGATTGCGTAAACCTACAATAACAATCCACAGAGGTTGAATCATGGCTGTAAACAACGATCGTGCAGGCAACAAACCGTTGATCGAGAAACGTTCGATCGACTACATCCCGGAAGCGGAAAGACACGGTCGTCTATTGAGTCAGTTCACCCTGTGGATGGGGGCCAACCTGCAAATCACTGCGATTGTCACCGGGGCCTTGGCCGTGGTGCTGGGTGGTGATGTGTTCTGGTCGTTGATCGGTCTGTTGATCGGTCAACTGCTGGGGGGCGGGGTGATGGCGTTGCATGCGGCGCAAGGGCCCAAGCTTGGCCTGCCACAGATGATTTCCAGCCGGGTACAGTTCGGTGTTTATGGCGCGGCCATCCCGATCGTACTGGTCTGCTTGATGTACCTCGGTTTCACCGCCACGGGCACCGTACTTTCCGGCCAGGCGCTGGGCCAGTTGTTCGGCGTCAGCGACAGCGTCGGTATCCTCATTTTTGCCAGTGTCATCGTGCTGGTCACGGTGCTCGGCTATCGGGTGATCCATTGGATTGGCCGCGTCGCCAGTGTCATTGGCGTGATTGCTTTCGTTTTCCTGTTCAGCCGTCTCATGAGCCAGACGGACGTTGGCGCACTGCTGGAAATCCGCCACTTCAGCTGGAGCAGCTTCCTGCTGGCTGTATCACTCGCGGCGTCCTGGCAGATCGCCTTCGGCCCTTACGTGGCTGACTATTCGCGCTACCTTCCAAGCAAGACTTCCTCGGTGAAGACCTTTTTCGCCGCTGGCGCGGGTTCGGTCATTGGTGCACAGGTGGCAATGATCCTCGGTGTGTTCGCCGCTGCATCGGCCAACGGCCAGTTCGTCGGTCACGAAGTCGCCTACATCGTGGGTCTGGGCGGCACCGGTGCCACCGCCGCGCTGCTGTACTTCAGCATCGCCTTCGGCAAGGTCACCATCTCCACGCTCAATTCCTACGGCAGCTTCATGTGCATTGCGACCATCATCAGCGGCTTCCGTGGTGAGCTGAAGGTCACGCGCTTGCAGCGTCTGGTCTTCGTGCTGGTCATCGTCGGTGCTGCGACCCTGATGGCATTGCTCGGCCAGCACTCGTTCCTCGGTGCATTCAAGTCCTTCATCCTGTTCCTGCTGGCGTTCTTTACGCCATGGAGCGCGATCAACCTGGTGGACTACTACTGCATCACTCGCGAGCGTTATGACGTGCCAGCGCTGTCCGATCCGAAAGGTCGCTACGGCCGTTGGAACCCATTGGGTATCAGCGTCTATGTTTTCGGTGTACTGGTGCAGCTACCGTTCATCTCCACCAAGTTCTATACCGGTCCGCTGGTAGCGGCCCTGGGTGATGTGGATATCTCCTGGATCATTGGTCTGGTGCTTCCTGCAGCCCTGTATTACGTGTGTGCGAAAAAATGGCACGGCTCAGTGCCCGATCAACTGATTCTGCCGGTCGAGCAGGACAGTGTTGTACAACCAGTAACGAGCGGGGCCAGTCGCGCTGCGGCGCGGGCCTGATTGGACGAGGACAGGGCTGGATGCCTCTTGACTGCCGTAAGCCAACTCATGATTAGGAGCGTCACAACAATGAAATCGAACAAGACCCTGCTGACTACATTGATTTCCATGGGCCTGCTCGCCAGCGCCGGCGCCAGCCAGGCAGCCGGTTGGTGCGAATCCGGTAAACCGGTGAAGTTCGCCGGCCTCAACTGGGAAAGCGGCATGCTCCTGACCGACGTGCTGCAAGTCGTGTTAGAGAAAGGCTACGACTGCAAGACCGACAGCTTGCCAGGCAACTCTATCACCATGGAAAACGCCCTGAGCAGCAACGACATTCAAGTCTTCGCCGAAGAATGGGTGGGGCGTAGTGAAGTCTGGAACAAGGCCGAGAAGGCCGGCAAGGTCGTCGGTGTGGGTGCTCCGATTACGGGCGCTGTCGAAGGCTGGTACGTACCGCGCTACGTGATCGAAGGCGATGCCAATCGCAAGCTGGAAGCCAAGGCGCCAGACCTTAAAAACATTGCTGATCTGGCCAAGTACGCCAGCGTGTTCAAGGATCAGGAAGAACCGTCCAAAGGCCGTTTCTACAATTGCCCGGCCGGCTGGACCTGTGAGCTGGACAACAGCGAGATGCTGAAGAGCTACGGCCTGGAAAGCACCTACACCAACTTCCGCCCAGGCACCGGCCCGGCGCTGGATGCAGCGGTGCTGTCGAGCTACAAGCGTGGCGAGCCGATCCTGTTCTACTACTGGTCGCCGACGCCGCTGATGGGGCAGGTCGACCTGGTCAAGCTTGAAGAGAAACCGGGCGTGGACAAGAGCGTGACCATCAAGGTCGGCCTGTCAAAAACCTTCCACGACGAGGCCCCGGAACTGGTGGCCATGCTGGAAAAGGTCAATCTGCCGATCGACCTGCTGAACCAGAACCTGGGGCGCATGGCGAAGGAGCGGATTGCTTCGCCGAAGCTGGCGAAAATCTTCCTCAAGGAACATCCTGAAGTCTGGCATGCGTGGGTAAGCGAAGACGCAGCCAAGAAGATCGACGCGGCTTTGTAGGTCCAGCTTCTTCGACTGCCGGCGACGGCAGTCGGGTGCTGCATCGCAACCCCTTGATTGAGAGTCTCTTATGTTTCCCGAAAGCTTTACCTTTTCCATCGCCGACTGGGTCAACGGTTGGGTCGATTCGCTGGTGACCAATTACGGCGATGTGTTCCGGCACATCTCAGACACCCTGTTGTGGGCCATCGTCAACCTTGAAGGCCTGCTGCGTGCGGCGCCCTGGTGGCTGATGCTGGCAATCGTTGCAGGTGTGGCCTGGCACGCGACCCGCAAGATCGTGACCACCGCTGTCATTGTCGGCTTGTTGTTCCTGGTGGGGGCGGTTGGCCTCTGGGACAAGCTGATGCAGACCCTCGCTCTGATGATGGTCGCGACGGTGATTTCGGTGCTGATCGGCATTCCGCTGGGCATCCTCTCGGCGCGCAGCAATCGCCTGCGTTCGGTACTGATGCCGTTGCTCGACATCATGCAGACCATGCCAAGTTTCGTGTACCTGATTCCGGTACTGATGCTGTTCGGCCTGGGCAAGGTGCCGGCGATTTTCGCGACCGTGATTTACGCCGCTCCGCCGCTGATCCGCCTGACCGATCTGGGCATTCGCCAGGTCGACGGAGAGGTGATGGAGGCCATCAACGCCTTCGGTGCCAACCGCTGGCAACAACTGTTCGGCGTGCAACTGCCGCTGGCCCTGCCAAGCATCATGGCCGGGATCAACCAGACCACCATGATGGCCCTGTCGATGGTGGTGATTGCCTCGATGATCGGTGCCCGTGGCCTGGGTGAAGATGTGTTGGTGGGGATTCAGACCCTCAACGTTGGACGAGGCCTGGAAGCCGGTCTGGCGATCGTGATTCTGGCAGTGGCCATCGACCGCATTACTCAGGCGTATGGTCGGCCACGGCATGAGGTGAGCAAATGAGCAGCGAAGCCATCAGCAAGATCGAAGTCAAAAACGTCTTCAAGATTTTCGGCAACCGTTCCAAGGATGCGCTGGCCATGGTTGGCCAAGGCAAGACCAAGGATCAGGTGCTGTCCGAAACCGGCTGCGTGGTGGGTGTGAACGACTTGTCGTTGAGCATCGGAACCGGTGAGATCTTCGTGATCATGGGCCTCTCGGGCTCCGGCAAGTCGACGCTGGTTCGCCACTTCAATCGCCTGATCGATCCCACCAGCGGCGCGATCCTGGTGGACGGCGTGGACATCCTGCAATACGACATGGAAGCCTTGCGCGAATTTCGTCGGCACAAGATCAGCATGGTGTTCCAGAGCTTCGGCCTGCTGCCGCACAAGACCGTGGTGGACAACGTCGCCTACGGCCTGAAAGTGCGCGGCGAGAGCAAGCAGATGTGCACCGAGCGTGCCCTGCACTGGATCAACACCGTGGGCCTCAAAGGCTACGAAAACAAATACCCGCACCAGCTCTCGGGCGGCATGCGCCAGCGTGTGGGCCTGGCCCGCGCCTTGGCGGCGGACACTGACATCATCCTGATGGACGAAGCCTTCAGCGCCCTCGATCCGCTGATCCGTGCGGAGATGCAGGACCAGTTGCTGGAGCTGCAAAAGACCTTGCACAAGACCATCGTTTTCATCACCCACGACCTCGACGAGGCCGTGCGCATCGGCAATCGCATTGCGATCCTCAAGGACGGCCGCCTGATCCAGGTCGGCACGCCGCGCGAGATCCTGCATTCGCCAGCGGATGAGTATGTCGACCGGTTCGTGCAGCGTCGGGCTGCGGTGGTTTAAAGAGATCTGCGGTGCTTGTTCCGGCCTCATCGCGGGCAAGCCCGGCTCCCACAGGTTTAGTTGTGTTGCACAGATGTTGTTTACACAAGAGAACCTGTGGGAGCCGGGCTTGCCCGCGATGAGGCCAGTGAAGCTGCATCAATATTCCGGATTGAGGTCAATGATGTCCCAGGCTGAAAAAATCGTTATCACCGAAGCGCAAGTCACTTGGCAGAACGTCGTCGCCGTCGCCCGTCATGGCGCACAGCTCGAGCTGTCCCCCCAAATCTGGGCGCGGATCGAGAATGCTCAGGCGATCGTCCAGCGCATCGTCACCAGTGGCGAACGCGCCTATGGCATCAACACCGGCCTGGGCGCGCTGTGCAACGTCTCGCTGCAGGATGAACAACTCAGCCAGTTGTCGCGCAACACCTTGCTCAGCCACGCCTGTGGCGTTGGCGCGCCGCTGGCCGACGAGCAGACTCGCTCGATCATGTGCGCCGCGGTCATCAACTACAGCCACGGCAAATCCGGCCTGCACCGCCAGGTAGTGGAAGCGCTGCTGGCGTTGCTCAACCGTGGCATCACCCCGCAAGTGCCGTCCCAGGGCTCCGTGGGCTATTTGACCCACATGGCGCACATCGGTATCGCGCTGCTGGGTGTCGGCAATGTCAGCTACCGTGGGCACATCGTCTCCGCGCAGCAGGCCTTGGCGGAAGAAGGGCTGCAGCCGGTCAAACTGGGTGCCAAAGATGGTCTGTGCCTGGTCAACGGCACGCCGTGCATGACTGGCCTGAGCTGCCTGGCCATTGCCGACGCCGAGCATCTGTTGCAGTGGGCCGACGTGATTGGGGCCATGAGCTTCGAAGCCCAGCGCGGGCAGATCGACGCTTTTGACGCCGAAATCATCGCGCTCAAGCCGCATCCGGGTATGCAGCAGGTCGGTATCAACCTGCGCGCCTTGCTCGACGGCAGCGAAGTGATTGCCCAGAGCAAAGGCATTCGGACTCAGGACGCCCTGAGCATTCGTTCCATCCCGCAAGTGCACGGCGCCGCGCGTGACCAACTGGTGCACGCGACCCGTCAGATCGAAACCGAACTCAACAGCGCCACCGACAATCCGCTGGTGCTGGGCACTGCGGACAAGTACCGCGTGGTGTCCCAGGCCAACCCGCATGGCCAATCTGTAGCCATGGCGGCGGACCTGCTGGCCATTGCCATGGCGGAGATCGGCTCCATCGCCGAGCGTCGCCTGGATCGCTTGATCAACCCGCACGTCAGCGGCCTGCCGGCCTTTCTGGTGGCCAACCCGGGCGTGAACTCCGGGATGATGATCGTGCAATACGTCGCCGCTTCGCTGTGCGCGGAAAACCGCCAACTGGCGCAACCGGCCGTGCTCGATAACTACGTCACCTCCGGCCTGCAGGAAGATCACCTGAGCCTTGGCACCAATGCGGCGCTGAAGCTGCACCGCGCCCTGGAAAACTGCACGCAGATTCTCGCCATCGAGTACTTGCTGGCGGCCCAGGCATTCGAGTTCCTGAAAGAACAGCGCTTTGGTGCTGGCACCGATGCGGCGTGGCGTCTGCTGCGCGAACGTGTCCCGGCTTACGATCAGGATCGCTGGTTGGCGCCGGACATTGCCGCTGCGGCCAGTGTGTTGAAAGAACCGAATTTGCTGCACAAGGCTTTGCCCAATCTGAACTGATTTTTATCCAAAACCAGCGTGCCAAGGCGCCAGCCCCCTCAAAAAGGGGGAAGCGACGGACAACGGACATTTCCGGAGCGTCTGGTCTGCCTCTCTAAACAGAGAGCATTTACAACTCTCAAAAGGAGCACAAAATGACAGCCCTAAACCTGATTCCCGGCCAGCTGAGCCTCGCCCAACTGCGTGATATCTATCAGCAGCCCGTGCAACTGACACTCGACAGCAGCGCTTCGGCCCAGATCGAAGCCAGTGTCGCGTGCGTGGAACAGATTCTCGCCGAGAACCGTACTGCCTACGGCATCAACACCGGGTTTGGCCTGCTGGCCTCGACCCGCATCGCCAGCGAAGACCTGGAAAACCTGCAGCGCTCGCTGGTGCTGTCCCACGCCGCCGGTGTTGGCGAACCGATCAGCGACGCACTGGTGCGTCTGGTCATGGTGCTCAAGGTCAACAGCCTGAGCCGTGGCTTCTCCGGCATTCGCCGGGTGGTGATCGACGCGTTGATCGCCCTGATCAACGCCGAGGTTTATCCCCACATTCCATTGAAGGGCTCCGTCGGCGCCTCGGGTGATCTGGCGCCGTTGGCGCATATGTCGCTGGTGCTGCTGGGCGAAGGCAAGGCGCGCTACAAAGGCGAATGGCTGGAGGCGACCGAAGCGCTGAAAGTGGCCGGCCTGACCCCGCTGACGTTGGCGGCGAAAGAAGGTCTGGCGCTGCTCAACGGTACTCAGGTGTCCACCGCTTATGCGCTGCGTGGTCTGTTCGAAGGTGAAGACCTGTTCGCTGGTGCTGTTGCGCTGGGTGCGTTGACGGTGGAAGCCGTGCTGGGTTCGCGCTCACCGTTCGACGCCCGTATCCATGCCGCGCGTGGCCAGAAAGGCCAGATCGACGCCGCGGCCGCTTACCGCGATCTGCTCGGCGAGCGCAGCGAAGTGTCCGATTCGCATCAGAACTGCGAGAAGGTTCAGGACCCGTACTCCCTGCGCTGCCAGCCACAAGTCATGGGCGCCTGCCTGACCCAGTTCCGTCAGGCCGCCGAAGTGCTCGCCATCGAAGCCAACGCAGTCTCGGATAATCCGCTGGTGTTCGCGGCTGAAGGCGATGTGATTTCTGGCGGTAACTTCCACGCCGAGCCAGTGGCCATGGCCGCTGACAACATGGCGTTGGCGATCGCGGAAATCGGCTCCCTGAGCGAGCGTCGTATTTCGCTGATGATGGACAAGCACATGTCGCAACTGCCGCCGTTCCTGGTGGCCAATGGCGGCGTGAACTCCGGTTTCATGATCGCCCAGGTGACGGCTGCCGCATTGGCCAGCGAGAACAAGGCATTGTCCCATCCGCATTCCGTGGACAGCTTGCCGACCTCGGCCAACCAGGAAGACCACGTGTCCATGGCGCCCGCTGCAGGCAAGCGTCTGTGGGAGATGGCCGAAAATACCCGCGGTGTTCTTGCGGTGGAATGGCTGGCAGCGTGCCAGGGCCTGGACTTGCGTGAAGGCTTGAAGACCTCGGCGAAGCTGGAAAAAGCACGTGGGATTCTGCGTAAGGAAGTGCCGTTCTATGAGAAAGACCGTTTCTTCGCGCCGGACATTAATGCCGCAACTGAGTTGTTGGCGACCCGTTGCTTGAATGAGCTGGTGTCGACCAAGCTGCTGCCGAGCCTGTAATGGCCCCATCGCTGGCAAGCCAGCTCTCACAGGGATCGTGTGGACACTGAAGATCCACTGTGGGAGCTGGCTTGCCAGCGATTCGATTTTGAATTTGATGGAGATTCGGGATGAAAACTCTCTGGCAACACTGCCACGTCGCAACCATGGCGCAAGGCGTCTACTCGATCATCGAGGATGCGGCCATCGTGACGTCCGGTGCGCACATTGAGTGGGTTGGCCCGCGCAGCGAATTGCCGTCCGGCGAGTACCCGGCGGTCAACGATTTGAAAGGGGCCTGGGTCACTCCGGGCCTGATCGACTGCCACACCCACACGGTGTTCGGCGGTAACCGCAGCGGCGAATTCGAACAGCGCCTGCAAGGCGTCAGCTACTCGGAAATCGCCGCCAAAGGGGGGGGGATCGCCAGCACCGTTCGCGCCACCCGCGCCGCAACCGAAGACGAACTGTTCGCCAGCGCCGCCAAGCGTCTGAAAAGCCTGATGCGCGATGGCGTCACCAGCATCGAAATCAAATCCGGCTACGGCCTGAACCTGGACAACGAGCGCAAGATGCTGCGCGTGGCCCGGCGCCTTGGCGCCGAACTGCCGGTCAGCGTGCGCACCACCTGCCTGGCCGCTCACGCCCTGCCGCCGGAATACGTGGATCGCGCCGACGCCTACATCGATCACATCTGTGCCGATATGCTTCCGGCGCTGGCTGCCGAAGGTTTGGTGGATGCGGTGGATGCCTTCTGCGAATACCTGGCGTTTTCTCCGGAGCAGGTCGAGCGGGTATTCATTGCCGCACAGGAACTCGGATTGCCGGTGAAGCTGCATGCCGAGCAACTATCGTCGCTGCATGGCTCGAGTCTGGCCGCGCGGTACCACGCCCTGTCTGCCGATCATCTGGAATTCATGACCGAAGACGATGCTATCGCCATGGCGAAGTCCGGCACCGTCGCGGTACTGCTGCCGGGGGCGTTCTACTTCCTGCGTGAAACCCAGTTGCCACCGATGGACGCCTTGCGCAAACACGGTGTGAAAATCGCCATTGCCAGCGATCTGAACCCCGGCACTTCGCCTGGGCTGTCGCTGCGCCTGATGCTGAACATGGCCTGCACCTGTTTCCGCATGACCCCGGAAGAAGCCCTGGCTGGCGCGACGATTCATGCCGCCAGCGCTTTGGGTATGGCGGACACCCACGGTTCGCTGGAGGTCGGCAAGGTTGCGGACTTTGTTGCCTGGCAAATCGATCGTCCTGCCGACCTTTCGTACTGGCTGGGCGGTGATCTGGAAAAACGCGTCGTGCGTCACGGCGTCGAAACGAGCGTTTAGGAGAACAGTTGTGGATAAGGTTCTGAACTTCAAACAAGGCCGTGTGCCGCTGCTGATCAGCATGCCTCACGCCGGCTTGCGCCTGACACCTGCGGTCGAAGCCGGGTTGATCCCCGATGCGCGCAGCTTGCCGGACACCGACTGGCACATCCCCACGCTTTATGAATTTGCCGCTGAACTGGGTGCCAGTACCCTGGCTGCCGAGTACTCGCGATTTGTCATCGACCTGAACCGTCCGTCCGATGACAAGCCTTTATATGCGGGTGCCACGACCGGTCTGTATCCCGCGACGCTGTTCGACGGCATTCCGTTGTTCCGTGAAGGCATGGAGCCGTCGGCGGCAGAGCGGGCGACCTACCTGGAGCAGATCTGGACGCCGTATCACAGCACCTTGCAGAACGAGCTGGCTCGACTCAAAGCCGAATTCGGCTATGCGTTGCTGTTCGATGCGCATTCGATTCGCTCGATCATCCCGCACCTGTTCGACGGCAAGCTGCCGGACTTCAACCTGGGCACCTTCAATGGTGCCAGTTGCGATGCGCAATTGGCGTCGCAGCTGGAGGCGATCTGCGCGCGCCACGGCGAGTACAGCCATGTGCTGAACGGCCGCTTCAAGGGCGGCCATATCACCCGAAACTACGGCAACCCGGCCGAGAACATTCATGCGGTGCAGCTTGAACTGGGGCAGTGCACCTACATGGAAGAGTTTGAGCCGTTCCGCTATCGGCCTGACCTCGCGGCACCGACTCAGGTGGTGCTGAAGGAATTGTTGCAAGGGTTGCTGGCGTGGGGGCAGCAGCGCTACGGCGCCTAACCTGCGGCGGGTTTGATTCCTGTAGGCGCTGCCGAAGGCTGCGATCTGTTGATCTTGGTAAGCAACATCAAAAGATCGCAGCCTTCGGCAGCTCCTACGGGGGCTGGATTTTTCAGGAATAGGCCGCGCTTACGCCGGGACATGCTCATTCACGTAATTCGGGTTTATGATGCCTCACGGCAGAATAATAGTAGTCCCCCCAGGGATGACCTCGACCCCTTACGGAGCGCGCAATGCAGACTTTGTACCCGCAGATCAAACCCCACGCCCGGCACGATCTGGCCGTCGATGAAACCCACACACTCTACGTTGACGAAAGCGGTTCACCGGAAGGTTTGCCGGTGGTGTTCATCCACGGCGGTCCCGGCGCCGGATGTGATGCCCAGAGCCGTCGTTACTTCGATCCGAACCTGTATCGCATTGTCACCTTCGACCAGCGCGGCTGCGGTCGCTCCACGCCCCACGCCAGCCTGGAAAACAACACCACCTGGGATCTGGTCGCCGATCTTGAGCGAATCCGTAAACACCTGGGTATCGAGAAATGGGTACTGTTCGGCGGTTCCTGGGGTTCGACGCTGGCGCTGGCTTACGCGCAGACCCACCCGGAGCGCGTGCACGGTCTGATCCTGCGCGGGATTTTTCTCTGCCGTCCGCAAGAAATCGAGTGGTTCTACCAGGCTGGCGCCAGCCGTCTGTTCCCGGATTACTGGCAGGACTACATCGCGCCGATCCCGATGGACGAGCGCGGCGACTTGCTCACGGCATTCCACAAACGCCTGACCGGCAACGATCAGATCGCCCAGATGCACGCGGCCAAGGCCTGGTCCACATGGGAAGGGCGGACCGCGACCTTGCGTCCGAATCCGCTGGTCGTCGATCGTTTCTCCGAGCCGCAACGCGCCTTGTCGATCGCCCGTATCGAATGTCACTACTTCACCAACAATGCGTTTCTTGAACCGAACCAGCTGATTCGTGACATGGGCAAGATCGCCCACTTGCCTGGCGTGATCGTCCATGGCCGCTACGACGTTATCTGCCCATTGGATAACGCCTGGGAATTGCACCAGAACTGGCCCAACAGCGAACTGCAAGTCATCCGTGACGCCGGCCATGCGGCCTCCGAGCCGGGGATCACCGATGCTCTGGTACGTGCCGCCGACCTGATGGCGCGGCGTATGCTTGACCTGGCGCCGGAAGAAGCATGAAGGGGCTGCTGCAGCGCGTGCGAGGCGCGCGAGTCGAAGTAGAAGGCGAGGTGGTCGGCGCGGTCGACCAGGGTTTGTTGGTTCTGGTGGCGGTCGAACCCGACGATACGCGGGCCAGCGCCGACAAACTTCTCCATAAGCTGCTTAACTATCGGGTGTTCAGTGACGCTGAAGGCAAAATGAATTTGTCCTTGGCCGATGTCGGTGGCGGGCTGCTGCTGGTCTCTCAGTTCACCCTCGCCGCCGACACCCGTAGCGGGTTGCGCCCGGGTTTTTCGACCGCCGCCCCTCCGGCCTTGGGTGAAGAGCTTTTCGACTATCTATTAAACAAAGCGAAACAAGTGCATGGCACTGTGGCATCAGGTAGATTCGGCGCGGATATGCAGGTGCACCTGGTCAATGATGGCCCGGTCACCTTCCTGTTACAGACCTGAAAGCGCTTGAAACAACTTTTTAAGCCCTTTTCGACTGAAAGCAGGGGTTTTTCGCGATAAATACTTTGTTACCCCTGATGCGTTGTAACGCGGCCTGCTAGATAATCGCGCGCTACGGGGATCAGCGTTCGTTGGCCCATTTTTGACTTAGGTAGAGACTTGTCCTGGACCTCTTGGGGAATCATTTTGCCCCATAGGAGTCGGAACAATGCTCGCCAACTTGGCAAGAGTCGTTCGCAGGGTCGGGTTTTCGATACCGTACACCGTGCAGGCACTTTAACTGGCCGTTGGTTTTTTGATCTGTTTTCGGCGAGGGTTGCTCGTGATTGTTAGTCCCTGTAATGCTCCAAAATTGTCTGCCAAACGGTTCCGAAGCGCTCTGGTAGCGGGCTCTGCACTGCTCTGCCTGCTCAGCGCCGGTCAGCTTTGGGCTTTCAGTCTGGATGATGTATCGGCCAAGGCAAAAGAGTTGGCCGGGCAGAAATACGAAGCCCCGCGCAGTAATCTGCCGAACGAATTCCGCGAGATGAAATTCGCGGACTATCAAAAAATTCGTTTCCGCACCGAAAAAGCCGAATGGGCCGATCAAAAAACCCCGTTCAAGCTGTCCTTTTATCACCAGGGTATGCATTTCGATACGCCGGTGAAAATCAACGAAATCACGGCTAATACCGTCGAAGAGATCAAATACGACCCAAGTCGTTTCGATTTCGGCGATGTGAAGTTTGATCCTAAGGCCACTGAACAACTGGGTTATGCCGGTTTCCGTGTGCTGTACCCGATCAACAAAGCCGACAAGCAAGACGAAATCATGACCATGCTGGGCGCGAGCTATTTCCGCGTTGTCGGCAAAGGTCACACCTATGGCTTGTCCGCTCGCGGCATGGCCATCGATACCGCTTTGCCGTCCGGCGAAGAGTTTCCGCGTTTCACCGAATTCTGGATTGAACAGCCGAAGCCGGGCGACAAGCACCTGGTGATTTTCGCACTGCTGGATTCGCCGCGAGCGACCGGTGCCTACCGCCTGACCCTGCGTCCGGGCAGCGACACCGTTGTCGACGTCAAGGCGCAAATGTTCCTGCGTGACAAGGTTACCAAGCTGGGTATCGCTCCGCTGACGAGCATGTTCCTCTTCGGTGCCAACCAGCCCTCCAAAGTGCTGAATTACCGTCGCGAGCTGCACGATTCAAGCGGTCTGGCTATCCACGCCGGCAATGGCGAATGGATCTGGCGTCCTCTGAACAACCCTAAACACCTTGCCGTGAGCAACTTCGCAGTCGAAAACCCGCGTGGTTTTGGCTTGCTGCAACGTGGCCGCGACTTCAGCCACTATGAAGACCTGGATGACCGTTACGACAAACGCCCAAGTGCCTGGATCGAGCCAAAAGGCGATTGGGGCAAGGGTTCTGTAGACCTGGTGGAAATCCCGACGGCCGATGAAACCAACGACAACATCGTTGCGTTCTGGAGCCCGGAAAAGCTGCCTGAGCCTGGCCAACCGCTGGACGTCGCTTATCGCATGCACTGGACCATCGACGAAGCCGCGCTGCACGCACCGGACAGCGCCTGGGTCAGCCAGACCTTGCGCTCCACGGGTGACGTCAAACAGTCCAACCTGATCCGTCAGCCGGATGGCAGCGTTGCTTACCTGGTGGATTTTGAAGGTCCATCCCTGGCGGCTTTGTCGCCGGATACCGACGTTCGCAGTCAGGTCAGCGTTGGCGATAACGCCGAGCTGGTCGAGAACAGCGTGCGCTACAACCCTGAAACCAAGGGCTGGCGCCTGACGCTGCGCATGAAGATCAAGGATCCGAGCAAGTCCACCGAGATGCGTGCGGCCCTGGTGCAGAACATCGTGCCTGCCGATCTTGCCAAGACGTCGCTCCCGGTCTCCAACTCTTCTGTGGCCAAGGCCGACAAGGTTGCCGCCAAGCAGCAGGAGAAGGCGGACAAGGAAGCTAAAGAAGCCAAGCAGGCAGAGGCCAAACCGGCCGATGCCAAGCCGGCAACGGATACCCAGAACAAGGACAACAAAGACGCCAAGCAGCCTGCAGCTGCCGACGCGGCCCCAGCCACACCGGAATCGGCACCGACTGAACAAGTCCTGACCGAGACCTGGAGCTACCAGTTGCCTGCCGATGAGTAATTCTCAAGTACAGCCGGAGACTCTTGCAGAGTATCTGGCGCATCTGCCGATGACCGACGAGCAGCGCGCGGAACTCGCGGGCTGCCAGTCGTTCAGTGAACTGCATCAACGCCTGTCGTCCTCGACATTCGACGCACCGAGCGAGGCCGCCCAGGCCTCGGTCGGCAAGCGCCTGACCTTGAGCACCGCTGAAGAACTGCAAGACGCGGAAATGCTGGTGCTGGATGCCAGTGGCCGGGTATGCCTCAAGGCAACCCCGCCGATTCGTCGGACCAAAGTCGTGCCAGAGCCGTGGCGCACCAATATTCTGGTGCGCGGCTGGCGTCGCCTGACCGGTCGCACCAATCCGCCGGCTCCGCCGAAGGATGAACGTGTGCTGCCGGCTGCACGCTGGCGCACGGTGGGATCGATCCGTCGTTACATATTGCTGGTGCTGATGCTCGGCCAGACGATCGTCGCTGGCTGGTACATGAAAGGCATCATGCCGTACCAGGGCTGGTCGTTTGTCGACCTCAACGAAGTGCTGCATCAACCGCTGTTGCAAACGGCCACGCAAGTACTGCCGTATGCACTGCAAACCAGCATCCTGATTCTGTTCGGGATTCTGTTCTGCTGGGTATCGGCCGGTTTCTGGACAGCACTGATGGGCTTCCTCGAGTTGCTCACCGGTCACGATAAATACCGTATCTCCGGTAAAAGTGCTGGCAATGAGCCGATCGCCAAGGACGCGCGCACCGCGTTGGTGATGCCGATCTGCAACGAAGATGTGCCGCGGGTTTTCGCCGGCCTGCGAGCAACGTTCGAGTCGGTAGCCGCCACGGGTGACCTGGACCGCTTCGACTTCTTCGTACTCAGCGACAGTAACGATGCAGACATCTGCGTCGCCGAACAGCAAGCCTGGCTGGACGTCTGCCGTGAAGCCAAAGGCTTCGGCAAGATTTTCTACCGCCGCCGTCGCCGTCGCGTCAAACGCAAAAGCGGCAACCTCGACGACTTCTGCCGTCGCTGGGGCGGTGACTACAAGTACATGGTCGTGCTCGACGCGGACTCCGTGATGAGCGGTGAATGCCTGACCAGTCTGGTGCGCTTGATGGAAGCCACGCCGGACGCCGGGATTATCCAGACCGCGCCGCGTGCATCGGGTATGGACACGCTGTATGCACGCATGCAGCAGTTCGCCACCCGTGTTTACGGCCCGCTTTTTACCGCCGGTCTGCACTTCTGGCAGTTGGGCGAATCCCACTACTGGGGTCACAACGCGATCATCCGCATGAAGCCGTTCATCGAGCATTGCGCACTGGCGCCATTGCCCGGTAAAGGCGCATTTGCTGGTGCGATCCTGTCCCACGACTTCGTTGAAGCCGCGCTGATGCGCCGTGCCGGCTGGGGCGTGTGGATTGCCTACGATCTGCCGGGTAGCTACGAAGAACTGCCGCCCAACCTGTTGGACGAACTCAAGCGTGACCGTCGTTGGTGCCACGGCAACCTGATGAACTTCCGGTTGTTCCTGGTCAAGGGCATGCACCCGGTTCACCGCGCGGTGTTCCTGACAGGCGTGATGTCTTACCTGTCGGCGCCTCTGTGGTTCTTCTTCCTGGTGCTGTCGACGGCGCTGCTGGCGGTCAACACGCTGATGGAACCGCAGTACTTCATGGAACCGCGGCAGCTCTATCCGCTATGGCCGCAATGGCATCCGGACAAGGCGGTCGCGCTTTTCTCGACCACAGTCGTGCTGTTGTTCCTGCCGAAGCTGTTGAGCATCATCCTGATCTGGGCCAAGGGCGCGAAAGAGTTCGGTGGCAAGTTCAAGGTGACGATGTCGATGCTGCTGGAGATGCTGTTCTCCATGCTGCTGGCGCCGGTGCGGATGATTTTCCACACCCGTTTCGTCCTTGCTGCGTTCCTCGGCTGGGCCGCGACCTGGAACTCGCCACAACGGGACGATGACTCCACGCCGTGGAGCGAAGCGGTAAAACGCCATGGTCCGCAGACCTTGCTGGGCTTCGTCTGGGCGCTTCTGGTGATCTGGCTGAACCCGAGCTTCCTGTGGTGGCTGGTGCCGATCGTCGGTTCGTTGATGTTGTCGATTCCGGTGTCGGTGATTTCCAGTCGTGTCGGCCTGGGCCTCAAGTCCCGTGACGAGAGCCTGTTCCTGATCCCTGAGGAATACAATCCGCCGCAGGCGCTGGTGGCAACGGACCAGTACACCCATGAAAACCGTTATCACGCGCTGAACGACGGCTTCATCCGGTCGGTAGTCGATCCACAGCAGAACGCCTTGGCGTGCTCGCTGGCGACCTCCCGTCACGGTCAGGCCGAGCCGATTGAGTGGCTGCGCGTCGAGCGTGTGCGCCACGCGTTGAAGGTCGGGCCCGCAGGTCTGAACAACAACGAGCGCTTGCAGTTGCTCAGTGACCCTGTGGCATTGGGTCGTCTGCATGAGCAAATCTGGAACGAAGGTCACCCCGAGTGGCTGGAAGCCTGGCGTAAATCGGTGAAAGCCGATCCCCATGCACCGTTGCTCCCGCTCAAACCGCTGAGCGTACAGCCTCAGTTGGCTTAATGAAAAACCCCGCGAAAGCGGGGTTTTTTTTGTTGATGATTTGATCATTCCCACTCTCTGCGTGGGAATGCAGCTGTGGACGCTCCGCATCCCAAGAGCAACGAAGCATGTCCGTTGAGGCATTCCCACGCAGAGCGTGGAAACGATCGGCCTCGGTACGAGCCAACAAATCCTGCTTAAACCCTTGTGCAAACGGCCGAGTACGTTAGCATCCGTCCCCGAATTGGTGCGCCCGGACAGCTTTCTGTTCGTATCTGCCGGTTTTCCAGGGAAAACCGCCGATTGCGTGCCTCACACCGCAATGGTTTTGGGGACTTGATGATGAAGAAGTATCTTTCGATGCTGCTGGTCGGCGTCACGGCTTTGGTTGCAATCAACACGGCGCAGGCCGGTGCCATCGATGACGCGGTCAAGCGCGGCACGCTGAAAGTCGGGATGGACCCGACCTACATGCCGTTCGAAATGACCAACAAGCGCGGCGAAATCATCGGTTTCGAAGTCGACATCCTCAAAGCCATGACCAAGGCCATGGGCGTCAAGCTGGAGCTGGTGTCCACCGGCTACGACGGCATCATCCCGGCCCTGATGACCGACAAGTTCGACATGATCGGCAGTGGCATGACCCTCACCCAGGAACGCAACCTGCGCCTGAACTTCAGCGACCCCTTCATCGTGGTCGGCCAGACCCTGCTGATCCGCAAGGAGCTCGAAGGCACCATCAAGTCCTATAAAGACCTGAACACCGCCGACTATCGCATCACCTCCAAGCTAGGCACCACCGGCGAAATGGTCGCCAAAAAGCTGATATCCAAAGCCAAATACCATGGCTACGACAACGAGCAGGAAGCCGTGCTTGACGTGGTCAACGGCAAGGCCGACGCGTTCATCTACGACGCGCCGTACAACGTTGTAGCGGTGAACAAAGTGGGTGCCGGCAAGCTGGTGTTCCTCGACAAGCCGTTCACCTACGAGCCGCTGGCCTTTGGTTTGAAGAAGGGTGACTACGACAGCATCAACTTCATCAACAACTTCCTGCACCAGATCCACGAAGACGGCACCTACGATCGCATCCATGACAAGTGGTTCAAAGACACCGCTTGGCTCAAGGATATGGAATAAGGCTTCAGCACCAATCGCGAGCAGCCTCGCCCCCTGTAGCAGCTGCCGAGGTACGAGGCTGCGCTGGGCTGCGTAGCGGCCCTTTGGGGCGGTCGTGCGGACACGCAACGCCGCCTCGTACCTCGGCAGCTGCTACAGGACCGCGAACTGGCTCGATGACGCCGTTCCTGGCGACATGAATTCTGGAAACTGCTGACAAATGAAACAAAGAAAATCCCAATGGCCATGGCACGTTCTAACCGTGCTCGTGCTGATCGGGCTGGCCGGCGCGTTGTATTACGCCACCTCGCTGATGTCATACGAATGGCGCTGGAACCGTGTGCCGCAATACTTCGCCTATCACGCCGAAGAGTCCCAGCGCGCTGCCGATATCTCCACCGTCAGCGAACTGGTGCGAAAGGGCGACAAGGCTGAAGTCACCCTGCGCAACGATGCTGGCGATGAACAGCGTCTGATCGTGGACGACAACAGCCTGCAAGTCGCTCAAGGCGATGATGTAGCTGAAGGCGATGTCATTGGTGTCACCCGTCATTGGGCCGCAGGTCCGCTGTTGTGGGGCCTTTGGACGACCTTGTGGCTGTCGGTGGTGTCGGGTGTGCTCGGTTTGTTGATCGGCCTCGCCACCGGCCTGTGCCGTCTGTCGAACAACCCGACGTTGCGCGACCTCTCGACGATCTACGTCGAACTGGTGCGCGGCACGCCGCTGCTGGTACAAATTTTCATTTTCTACTTCTTCATCGGCACCGTGATGAACCTGTCCCGGGAATTCGCCGGGATCGCCGCGCTTTCGCTGTTCACTGGCGCCTATGTTGCGGAGATCATCCGTTCGGGCGTGCAGTCGATCGCCCGCGGCCAAAACGAAGCGGCGCGTTCGTTGGGTCTGAGCGCCGGTCAGTCGATGCGCCATGTCGTGCTGCCCCAGGCGTTGAAACGCGTCCTGCCACCCTTGGCAGGGCAGTTCATCAGCCTGGTGAAAGACACCTCACTGGTGTCGGTGATCGCGATCACCGAGCTGCTAAAAAGCGGCCGTGAAGTCATCACCACCTCATTTTCGCCGTTCGAAATCCTGTTCTGCGTGGCCGGTCTTTATCTGTTGATCAACCTGCCGCTGTCGAAAATCGCCAGCCGGCTTGAGCGGAGGCTCGCGCAAAGTGATTGAAGTTCGCGATCTGGTAAAAGTCTTCGACACCCGTGGCCAGGTGGTTCGTGCTGTGGATAACGTCACGACGCACGTGAAGCGGGGCGAGGTGCTGGTGGTGATCGGCCCGTCTGGCTCCGGCAAGTCGACCTTCCTGCGTTGCCTCAATGGCCTGGAAGAATTCGACTCGGGGTCGGTGAGCATCGACGGCCTGCAACTGGCCGACCCGAAAACCGACGTCAACGCTTACCGCCGCGAAGTCGGCATGGTGTTCCAGCATTTCAACCTGTTCCCGCACATGACCGTGCTGGAGAACCTCTGCCTGGCCCAGAAAGTTGTGCGCAAGCGCGGCAAGAAGGAGCGCGAGGCCAAGGCGTTGGCGCTGCTGGAAAAGGTCGGCATCGCGCAGAAGGCCCACGAATTTCCATCACGTCTGTCCGGCGGCCAGCAGCAACGCGTGGCGATTGCCCGCGCGCTGGCGATGGAACCCAAGGTCATGCTGTTCGATGAGCCGACCTCGGCGCTCGACCCGGAAATGGTTGGTGAAGTGTTGGACGTGATGAAGACCCTGGCCGTGGAAGGCATGACCATGGTCTGCGTTACTCATGAAATGGGTTTTGCGCGGGAAGTGGCGGACCGGGTGCTGTTCTTCGATCACGGGAAACTGCTGGAAGATGCCTCGCCAGCAGAGTTCTTCGATGCGCCGAAGGATCCGCGGGCGCAGGCGTTTTTGCGCCAGGTTCTCTAACTGCGGCGGCCTTGAGGGTCGCTCATCGCTAGCAGGCTAGCTCCCACCGGGTTAGGTGTGAACACCACAAATCCACTGTGGGAGCCAGCCTGCTGGCGATGGCATCGCCTCGGTGCCGAGTGCACCGAGATCAGGCCATCACCTCAAACCCTGAACCGCCCCACCAGCATCTGCAAATGCGTCCCCAGCCGCGCCAGCTCAACACTGGACGCCGCCGTCTCTTCACTCGCTGCCGAGGTCTGCTCGGACACATCGCGCACGTTCAGTACGCTGCGGTTGATCTCTTCAGCCACGGCGCTCTGTTGCTCGGCTGCCGCAGCAATCTGCTGGTTCATCGACTGGATCGCCGACACGGTGCGGGTGATGTTGGTCAGCGAACCTCCAGCTCGGCGGGTCAGTTCGACGCTGCTGTCGGTCAGGGTGCGGCTGTTGTCCATGATAGTGGCGACGTGCTGGGTGCCGGTTTGCAGGCCGACGATCAACTCTTCGATTTCTTCGGTGGACTTCTGGGTGCGCTGAGCGAGGCTGCGAACTTCGTCGGCGACCACTGCGAAACCCCGTCCTGCCTCACCGGCGCGGGCAGCTTCGATGGCGGCGTTGAGGGCAAGCAGGTTGGTTTGCTGGGCCACGGACTTGATCACGTCGAGCACGCTGCCGATTTTGTCGCTTTCGCGCTTGAGATGACCCATGGCTTCGGTGGAGTTGCCAACCTCGAGGGCCAGGCGCTCGATCTGGGCGATGGCTTCACCGACCACTTTGTCACCTTCACGGGCTTGCTGGTCGGCGGCAACGGCGGCTTCCGAGGCTTCTTCAGCGTTGCGTGCAACTTCCTGCACGGTGGCGGTCATTTCGTTCATGGCGGTTGCTACCTGGTCGGTTTCAACCTTCTGGCTGTTAACCCCGGCGCTGGTCTGTTCGGTGACTGCGGACAGTTCTTCGGCAGCGCTGGCGATTTGCGTTACACCATCGCTGATGCCGCTGATCAGTTCGCGCAGCCCTTGCGTCATGCTCTGGATGGCGCGCTGCAGTTGCCCAAGTTCGTCCTGGCGCTGGGAGATGAGGCTGTGGGTCAGGTCACCCGCCGCGATGCGCTCGGCGACTTTTAGAGTCTGGTTGAGAGGAATCACGATCTGACGAGTAATGGCCCAGGCCGCTAGCAAGCCAAACGCCAGGGCCAGGAGGGTGGCCAGCAGCAGCATGTTTTTGGCATGCGCGGCATCGGTGTCACGTACGACGGTTTGCGACGCCGTCAGTTTTTTGCTGAGGTCGATCAGGATTTCGCCTTGTGCGGCCATGTGTTTCAGAGCGGTGGCGTTTGCTGTCTGCGAGTCTCGGAACTGGCTGACGGCAGCGCGGTAAGCCGTTAGCGATTCAGTGGCTTGTTGGAGGTTGGTGAGGTGCTGTTCCGGCACTTTGGAGGAGAGTGTTCCCAGGCTTTCCAGGGCCTTGTCAATAGCGTCCAGCGCGGGCTGTTCTGCTTCGGCCTTACCGCTGTAGGTGTAGCCGCGGACCTGATAACGCGCCTGCTGGAGCAGCTTGCTCAGCTCGATCACGTTGCTGTAATCGGCAACGTTTTCGCCTTGCAGCATGGACTTCTCGACCGTGGCGACCTGAGCCACGGCATTGTCGGCGGTCGCCCCGAGTTTGCTGCGGGCATCTTCACGCTTAACGGTGGCTTGGGCCATGTCGGCAAAGGCGCGCTTATACTCGGCGACGGCGGCGATTTGCTGGTCGACCATGGCGGCATCAGCAGGTTGCTCAATCATCGTACGTGCCGTTTTCAGGCGGGTGTCGAGTTCGCCCAGCACTTCGTTGACCGCGCCCGGCCCTTGCTCGCCGCGACGCATGTCGTAGTTCATTCGGGCAATGCGCAGGTCCTGGCTCAGCTCGATCAGGCTGGAAATGAAACCCAGCTTGTCACCGCGACTCAGCACGCCGCTCAGGCCGGTCCAACCGGTGAGGGTGATCAACATCGTCAGCAGCAAAACGAGGCCGAAACCCACCCCCAGCTTGCGATTGACGCTGACGTTTCCCAGTTTATCGGCTAGCCATTGGTACATGCTGAAACTCCCTCGAACCACTCATAGGTTTTATGGGAGTTTTATCGGCAGGTGTGCCGGATACTGAAGTCGTGAGAAATGACCTGAAGACCTTCGCATTCTCTGTAGCAGCTGGCGGTGTATGGGGGAGTGTCAGAAAAGGCGTGCGAGCAGCGCAGTGACGGCTGTTTCGACCCGAAGAATGCGTTCGCCGAGCTGTACCGGTTGCAGACCGGACTTGCCCAGGAGGTCTATTTCGTAAGGGATCCAGCCACCTTCCGGGCCGATGGCCAGGGTCACCGGTTCTTCGAGACCGCGAGGACAGGCGGGGTAGTTGCCGGGATGGCCCACCAACCCGAGGGTACCTTCGCTGATGGCCGGCAGGCGGTCTTCGACGAACGGCTTGAAGCGTTTCTCGATGACGATCTCCGGCAACACGGTGTCTCGGGCCTGTTCCAGCCCCAGGATCAACTGCTCGCGAATCGCCTCGGGCTCCAGGAACGGCGTTTGCCAGAAGCTCTTCTCGACGCGATAGCTGTTCACCAGGATGATCCGCGGCACACCCATGGCCGCTACGGTCTGAAACACCCTGCGGAGCATTTTCGGGCGTGGCAGGGCCAAAATCAGGGTCAATGGCAGCTTGGTCGGTGGCGGCTGGTCAAGGGTGACCCGCAATTCGGCTTCATCCGCGTCCAGGCGCAGCAGTTCGGCAGAACCCATCAATCCGCCAATGCGGCCGACACGCAAGCTATCACCGACTTCAGAGCGGTGGACTTCCTGCATATGGGTCAACCGGCGATCGCGCAGGATCGCCCTGTCGGCTGCAATGAAATCAGCTTCTTCAAGTAGCAGCAGGTTCACGGCTGGGTCGCTGGCGGCTGGTCGTTGTGATCGTCAACCGGCTGGTCGTCCGGGTGCTCGCCACGTTTGCTGATCAGGCTGCCAAACAGGATGCCAATCTCGAACAACAGCCACATTGGAACGGCCAGCAACGTCTGCGAGAAGATGTCCGGCGGCGTCAGGATCATGCCGACCACGAAGCAGCCGATGATCACGTACGGACGGATTTTCTTCAGGTATTTGACGTCGACCACGCCGATCCACACCAGCAGTACCACGGCGACCGGGATTTCGAACGCTACGCCAAATGCGAAGAACAGCGTCATGACGAAGTCGAGGTAGCTGCTGATGTCCGTCATCATTTCCACGCCAGCCGGGGTGGCGGCGGCGAAGAATTTGAAGATCAGCGGGAATACCAGGTAATAGGCGAACGCCATGCCGGCGTAGAACAACAGAATGCTGGAGACCAGCAAAGGCACCGCGATGCGCTTCTCATGCTTGTAAAGGCCTGGTGCGATGAAGCCCCAGATCTGATGCAGGATCACCGGGATCGCCAGGAACAGCGAGACCATCATGGTGAGCTTCAGCGGTGTCAGGAACGGTGACGAGACGTCGGTGGCGATCATCGTCGCGCCGACTGGCAGGTATTGCCGCAGCGGCGTGGAGACGAAGGTATAGATCTGCTGGGTAAAGGCGAACAAACCGGCAAAGACGATGAAGATCGCCGCTACACAGCGCAGCAGACGGGTACGCAACTCGGTGAGGTGCGAAACCAGCGGCATGTGCTGGTCATTTTCAGGAAGGTCGCTCATGGGGCTCGCGGCGGCAAAGGGGTGTCGTGAGGCGCCGTGGTTGTCGGCGCGGCGGCAGGAGCAACGGGTTCGGCGGGCGCGATGACCGGTGTCGGTTCAACGGCTTTCACCGCTTCCGTCGGCGCCGTGGCGGGTGCAGCTTCCGTCGTCGGGGCGTGGATCGTTTGCGTCGTCACCGGTTCTACTGGCTGAACCGGTGTGGCCTCCTGCTGGGTCGGCGAGAAGATTTTCCGCGCCTCTTGCTCCAGCGACAGAATGTGCTCGTTGTGCAGTTGCCGACGAATCTCGTCAGCACCGATCTCACGTTCAACTTCCTGTTTGATCGCGTTGAAGCTGCGCTTCAGACGCCCGACCCACAGGCCAGCCGTACGCGCAGCACCCGGCAGACGCTCTGGGCCCAATACCAGCAGGGCGACGAGGCCGACGAGCAGCAGTTCAGAGAAGCTGATACCGAACATTAGTCTGTGCTCACACGTCTTTGCGGATTGGCTCTTCGACTTTTTGTGCCTGCACATCGATGGTGTGCGGCTGGTTTACCGGTGTGGTCTGAGGCTGAACGGGCGGAACCGGTTGGGCCGGAGTCACGGTTGGATCAGCCGGTTTTTCATCATCGTTCATGGCTTTGCGAAAGCCCTTGATGGACTCGCCGACGTCAGTCCCGAGGTTTTTCAGTTTCTTGGTGCCGAATACCAAAACGACAACAACCAGGATGACGATCCAGTGTTTCCAGTCAAAAATGCCCATGTTGCTGCTCCTCTCTAATAGTTGTTCAGGCGGACGGACGCGAGGCTTTCTCGGCGTGTCCGGACAGACCGAAGCGACGGTCCAGTTCATCGAGTACAGCCTGAGGATGCTGCCCCAGTTGGGCGAGCATAACCATGCTGTGGAACCACAGGTCGGCGGTTTCGTAAATCACATCGCTGCAGTCACCGCTGATGGCGGCATCCTTGGCGGCAATGATCGTTTCGACCGACTCTTCGCCGACTTTTTCCAGAATCTTGTTCAAGCCCTTGTGGTACAGGCTGGCGACATACGAGCTATCGGCGGCGGCGCCTTTGCGCTCTTCCAGCACCTGGGCCAGACGGGTCAGAGTGTCACTCATGTTTGTGTCCTGCGGAATAAATGGCATGCGGGTCTTTCAGGACCGGGTCGACGGTTGTCCAGTCGCCGTTCTCGAAGACACGATAAAAGCAGCTCTGGCGTCCGGTATGACAGGCGATGTCGCCGACTTGCTCGACCATCAGGATGATCACGTCGGCGTCACAGTCCAGGCGCATCTCATGCAGGGTCTGCACGTGACCGGACTCTTCGCCCTTGCGCCATAGCTTGCCCCGGGACCGGGACCAGTAAATGGCGCGGTTCTCGGCGGCGGTCAGCTCCAGCGCTTCACGGTTCATCCAGGCCATCATCAGGACGCGCCCGGTCTTGTGATCCTGGGCAATCGCGGGCACCAGGCCATCGGCGTCCCACTTGATTTCGTCCAGCCAGTTTTTCATCTTCGACTCCGATGCAGGCTCTCACTTCATGAATCGAGGCCCACGTGAAATTCAGCGTTGAAACAGTGTGCCAGCGTGTTGCGCGACTGGCTATCGGCGAACGACCAGATACAAACCGACAGCCACCATGATTCCGGCCGGCCAATGACCCATTTCACCCAGCGGTCCACCGGCAAGCAAAATAGCGCCACCGGCCAGGTGAGCGCAGCCGAGCAGCCGCAGGAACCAGTCGTCCTTGCGTTTGTGCCACGGCGGCGGTGGGTCGTAGGCGTGGGGTTGGGACATGCGTTCGAGCAGGTCGCGAGCCATATTCGCCAGGTGCGGCAATTGCTCAAACTGGCTCTGAACGTTGCCAATCAAGGCTTTCGGGCTGACGCGCTCACGCATCCAGCGTTCGAGGAACGGCTGGGCGGTGTTCCACAGGTCCAGGTCCGGGTACAGCTGACGGCCCAGGCCTTCGATGTTCAACAGGGTTTTCTGCAGCAGCACCAGCTGCGGCTGCACTTCCATGTTGAAGCGCCGAGCGGTCTGGAACAGGCGCATCAGGACCTGTCCGAAGGAAATATCTTTTAACGGTTTTTCGAAAATCGGTTCGCATACGGTGCGAATCGCTGCCTCGAATTCATTCAGTTTGGTCTCTGCCGGTACCCATCCTGAATCGATGTGCAGTTGGGCGACTCGCCGGTAGTCACGCTTGAAAAACGCGAACAGGTTGCGCGCCAGGTAATCCTGATCTTCCGGAGTCAGGCTGCCGACGATGCCGCAGTCGATGGCAATGTATTGCGGGCTCCACGGGTTCACGGTGCTGACGAAAATGTTGCCCGGGTGCATGTCGGCGTGGAAGAAACTGTCGCGGAACACTTGGGTGAAGAAGATCTCCACGCCGCGCTCGGCGAGCATTTTCATGTCGGTGCGCTGGTCAGCGAGGGTGGCCAGATCAGTGACCTGAATGCCGTAGATACGCTCCATCACCAGCACTTTCGGCCGGCACCAATCCCAATAGACCTGGGGGACGTAGAGCAGTGGCGAGCCTTCGAAGTTGCGTTTCAACTGACTGGCATTCGCAGCTTCGCGCAGCAGGTCGAGTTCGTCGTAGATGGTTTTTTCGTAGTCCAGGACCACGTCCACCGGGTGTAGCAGGCGGGCGTCGGCCGATAGCTTTTCTGCAGCTCGGGCGAGGATGAACAGCCAGGCCAGATCCTGCGCAATGATCGGCTTCAGGCCCGGGCGGATAACCTTGACCACGACTTCTTCGCCGGTTTTCAGTTGCGCGGCATGCACCTGCGCCACCGAAGCCGAGGCCAGGGGCTCAACGTCAAAGCGACTGAACACTTCGCTGATCTTTTTGCCGAGCTGTTCTTCGATCAGCTTGACCGACACTTGCGAATCGAACGGAGGCACCCGGTCCTGAAGCTTCATCAGCTCATCGGCAATGTCTTCGGGAAGCAGATCACGACGGGTGGACAGTATCTGTCCGAACTTGATGAAGATCGGCCCCAGGTCCTGTAATGCCAGACGCAAACGTGCGCCTCGGGTCAGGTCCAGGGTTTTGCGCGGGAACCAGCGCCACGGCAAGGCATAGCGCAGCGCCAGCAGAAACCAGGGCAGCGGCAGGGCGAAGAGAAGGTCATCGAGGCGGTAGCGAATCACAACGCGCTGGATGCGCAACAAACGGCGGACGGCAAGCAGCTTCATGCGTTATCGCTTGGGTCGAGGGATCGGGAAAGGCGCTCGAAACGCGCCTCGAGACGTTCCAGATCGAGTTTGATCTGGTCCAGTTCACTGAAACGGGCTTCGGCTTCGCGCTGACCGACGAGGGTTCGCGATTCTTCGGCCAGGTATTCACCCAGGTTCTGCCCCAGGCTTGTGAATCCTTGCTGGTACCAACGTGCGCGGCTGCGCAGATGACCGCCAACCAGTTGTGTGGCCACCGGTCCCAGCCAGCGCGAGAGTTCGTACTCCCAATCCAGTTCGAGGTCCTGAAGGATCGCCGCCAGTTCCAGCAGCACACCGCTGTCACCGTCGAGCTCGACTTCGGGGCCATGCAGCACCGCGGTCTTGTCTTTGCTCATCGCCAGTTTCAGCAGGCTTGAGGCGGGTGCACGCAAAGTGCAGTCGGCGCCGGTTTCCCACTGGGAAGCGAGCATCAGGCCTTCGTCACTGGGCAGGATGTACAGCTGGAAGGCCGGGCTGCGGCAATCGACGGCAATCACCCTGCCACTCAAATGCGCGAGCCGTGGCAGTGCCGTGCTGTCGAGACGCAGCACCCGGTTCAGACCGAGTTCAACGCTGGCGAGCAGACCGGCGAGCAACATCAGGGTTTGATGCCGCGGTGCAAGGCAACGATGCCTGCGGTCATGTTGTGATAGGTCACGCGGTCGAAACCGGCCTCGACCATCATCGATTTCAGGGTTTCCTGATTCGGGTGCATGCGGATCGATTCGGCCAGGTAGCGATAGCTCTCCGAGTCGTTGGTGATCAGCTTGCCCATCAGCGGCATGAAAGCGAAGGAATAAGCGTCGTAGGCCTTGGACATCAGCGCGTTGGTCGGTTTGGAGAATTCCAGCACCAGCAGACGGCCGCCCGGTTTCAGTACACGCAACATCGAACGCAGGGCGTCTTCTTTGTGCGTGACGTTGCGCAAGCCGAAAGCGATGGTCACGCAGTCGAAATGGTTGTCCGGGAACGGCAGCTTTTCAGCGTCTGCCTGGACGAACTCAACGTTACCGGCAACACCGAGGTCCAGCAGGCGGTCGCGACCGACCTTAAGCATGGATTCGTTGATGTCAGCCAACACCACCTGGCCGGTCGGGCCAACGAGGTGCGAGAATTTTTTGGTCAGGTCGCCGGTGCCACCCGCGATGTCCAGCACGCGATTACCGGTGCGCACGCCCGACAGTTCGATTGCGAAACGCTTCCACAGACGGTGCATGCCGCCCGACAGGAGGTCGTTCATCAGGTCGTACTTGGCGGCTACCGAGTGAAAAACCTCAGCGACTTTTTCCGCTTTTTGGCTTTCCGGAACGTTTTTGAAACCGAAGTGAGTGGTGGGTTCGGCATCGCTGCCTTTGCGCTGATCAGTCATATCGCTGTCACCAGAAGAGAATGCGGGACATTCTAATCCCGGTGGCCTGCTTTGTCTTGGAGTGGGTAAAGGTAAGATAAGTAAACACCGGGACGTTTTGCCGCAGCGGCGGTCAAGATGCTTCAAGAAGTATTCATCAAGCAGGAGTCATTCGATGGCCCGTATTAGTGTTGAACGTGCCCACGGCCTGGGTAAGGAAGCGGCCCGCGAGAAGGCTGAAAAGCTGGCGCAGAAACTGTCCGACCAATATGGCCTGGAGCCGCAGTGGTCTGGCGACACCCTGAACCTCAAACGCTCGGGCGTGAAAGGCGCGGTGCACGTCGGCGAGAACTCGATCAAGGTGGACGTCGAGCTGGGCCTGCTGATGTCGGCCATGAGCGGCACGATCAAATCGGAAATCGAGAAGGCCCTGGATAAAGCGTTGGTCTGATTCCGGATTGAAATCCCTTCCCCCTGTAGGAGTGAGCCTGCTCGCGATAGCGGTCTGTCAGTCAACATTAGTTTCGACTGATAGGCCGCTATCGCGAGCAGGCTCACTCCTACATTTGTTTTGTGGTGAAGCCAGAGATTTATGTCAGTTGTTAGGGTGCCGTTTCTAATTATTCTCACTACTTTGTGCCTGAGCCCGACTCTTTCGCGGGCAGTTCCTCAAACCTTCTGCGCGTGAGGTGCACCATGGCCAAAGTTATTTTGAAGAAAAAAATCGACGTTACGACCAGTGCTCTGGGCGACGTCAAATCCTATGCCCGCAAGATCTGGCTGGCAGGCCTGGGTGCCTACACCAAGGTCGGACAAGAAGGTAGCGAGTACTTTCAAGAGTTGATCAAAGAAGGTCAAACTGTTGAAAAGAAAGGCAAAAAGGTAGTTGCTGAGAAACTTGAAGCAGCCAACACCGAGATCGAAGAAGCGAAGAGCGAAGTCAGCACTTTCAAAGGCAAGGTCGACGTTCAACTCGACAAAGTCGAGAAGGCTTTTGACTCGCGTGTCGCAAGTGCCTTGAATCGTATCGGCATTCCGTCTAAACATGACGTTGAGACGCTGTCTGCTAAGCTCGATGAGTTGACGGCATTGCTCGAACGCGTCGCGCGTAAATCTTAAGGAGAACGGGATGGCTGGTAAAAAGAATACTGACAAAGAAGGCAGCTCGTGGATTGGGAAAGTCGAAGACTACTCCCGCAAAATCTGGCTGGCTGGTTTAGGCGTGTACTCGAAGATCGACAATGACGGCGGCAAGCTCTTCGATACATTGGTCAAAGACGGCGAGAAAGCCGAGAAGCTCACCAAGAATGCAGTCGGCAAGAAAGTCGACGCTGCCAAGGATTCCGCTACCTCGGCCAAGTCGCGCATCACCGGTGTTAAAGATCGTGCGCTGGGCAAGTGGGACGAGCTGGAAGGTGCTTTCGACAAGCGCCTGAACAGTGCCATTTCGCGCTTGGGCGTTCCAAGCCGCAATGAAGTCAAAGCCCTGCACAGCAAGGTCGATACCCTGACCAAGCAGATCGAAAAACTCACCGGCGCCAAGGTTGCGCCTGTTGCGACGAAAACCGCAGCGGCAAAACCTGCAGCTAAAACGGCAGCGGCTAAACCCGCGGCCAAAACGGCTGCCAAGCCACTGGTCAAGGCAGCTGCTAAAGCAGTGGCCAAACCAGCCGCCAAAGTCGCCGCTAAAACCGCTGCCGCAAAACCGGCAGCCAAAGCGGTAGCCAAGGCCGCGGCCAAACCGGTCGCCGCAAAAGCCGCCTCCAAACCGGCTGCTAAACCTGCGGCCAAGCCCGCAGCGAAAACGGCAGCAGCCAAACCTGCAGCCAAGCCAGCGGCAAAACCTGCCGCAGCCAAAAAGCCAGCAGTGAAAAAACCGGCGGCACCGAAAGCCGCAGCACCAAAACCAGCAGTGGCTGCCGCCAAACCGGCGACCCCGGCAACCCCGGCCAGCACCTCGAACTCTGCTGCCGCGCCGACCCCTGCTGCCAACCCGACTGTCGCGCCAGCCCCATCGACGCCAACCAGTCAGTCCTGATTTCAGGGCTCAAAAAAACGCCCGGCCTGCAAAGGTCGGGCGTTTTTGTTTGTGAATACATTTTAAGAGTCACCGCAGATCCCCTGTAGGAGTGAGCCTGCTCGCGATTGCGGTGTGTCATTCAACATTGATATTGACTGGCCCCACGCCATCGCGAGCAGGCTCACTCCTACAGTGAAATATGTGTATCCAGTGACAGGGTTATTCGTGTTCTTCCAGGTACTGCATCGCCATGTGCTCCGTTGCAACCTTGATCGGCGGCAACAAATGCGGTGCCACCAGCATCATGATCTGATACACCACCAGCTTCACTTCACCCTCGCGATCCAGAATTCGCTGATAGTCCAGTGAGAACAACAGCGTCATGGTGATCTGCTCGACCAGTTGCCCCAACGCCTGGGTATCACTGACCAACTGACCCTGAGCCTTCAAGCGTGCCAACAACGAAGCCAGCGTGCGCTTGAGCGCGTTGAGCAGGTTGCGGATGCCTTTGGCGAGTTTCGGCAAGCGTCCGGCAAGGTTCGACAGGTCCTGGAACAGAAACCGGTAATGCGCCAGTCGCTCGACGATCAGGTGCAGGAACAGCCAGTAATCCTCCGGCGCCAGTTCCACATCTGCAGGTGGATCGAGCAGCGGTGCCAGCTCGGCTTGAAAGCGCTCGAACAACCCTAGGATGAGCGGTTCCTTGCCGTGAAAATGGTAGTAGAGGTTGCCAGGGCTGATGCCCATTTCGTTGGCCACTTCCATCGTGGAAACGTTCGGTTCGCCCTTCTGATTGAACAACTGCAAAGCACATTCGAGAATCCGGTCGCGGGTTTTCATCCAGTCTTCTTAATGGTTCGTTGAGCGTCAGCGCACGCGCACATAGGTGCCAGGTGCTGCCTCCATCGGTGGATAGTTCTGGTTGCCAAGCGCCATGTGAGTTTCTTTTTGCGCGCCTGACCGTTCCTGAATCCAGCTCAGCCATTGAGTCCACCAGCTGCCGTCGACTTGTTTGGCGTCGTAATACCAGGCGCGTGGGTCGCTGCTCAGTTTGGCGCCTTCGATGTAGTTGGCTTTCGGGTTGCTCGGTGGGTTCAGGATGCTTTGTACATGGCCGCTGTTGGACAGCACGAAACGCCGGTCGCCACCTAACAACAGGGTAGAGCGATACACCGCGTCCCAGGGCGTGATGTGGTCGTTGATACCGGCCACGCTAAAGCTGTCGACCGTGACTTTTTGCAGGTCAATCGGCGTGCCGCACACTTCAAGACCGCCTGGGTGGCTCAGTGGATTGTGTTTGAAGAAATCCAGCAGATCACCGTGCAACGCTGCCGGCAGCCGTGTGTTGTCGTTGTTCCAATAGAGGATGTCGAACGCTGGCGGCTCTTTGCCCAACAGGTAATTGTTGACGAAGTAGCTCCAGATCAAATCGTTGGGGCGCATCCAGGCGAATACCTTTGCCATGTCACGCCCGTCCAGCACACCTTTCTGATAGGAACGACGCTTGGCGGCTTCCAGCGTCTGCTCGTCGGCGAACAGGGTGGCTGGCGAGTCCATCTGACTGTCGAGCAGGCTCACCAGGTACGTCGCGCTGGAGACACGACGCAGTTGTCGTTTGGCCTGCAAATGACCCTGCAGCGCAGCGATGGTCAGCCCGCCAGCGCAGGCGCCCATCAGGTTGACCTCGCGGGCGCCGGTGATGGCCCGGCACACGTTCATGGCTTCTTCCACGGCTTCAACGTAGGACGACAGACCCCATTCGCGATGTCGCACATCAGGATTGCGCCAGCTGATCATGAACGTCTGCAAACCGTTTTTCAGGGCGAACTGGACGAAGCTGTTACTCGGGCTCAGGTCAAAAATGTAGTACTTGTTGATCTGGGGCGGCACCACCAGCAGGGGTTTGGAATACTGTTTTTCGCTCATCGGCTTGTACTGGATCAGCTCCAGCATGTCATTGCGAAACACCACGGAGCCGGTGGTCGTGGCGACGGTTTTGCCCACTTCGAAAGCTTGTTTGGTGACTTGCCTTGGCAGGCCGTCGTTGTGCAGAAAATCGTCGATCAGATGGCTGGCCCCGCGCACGAGGCTGTTGCCGCCGGAGTTGAAAATTTCCTTGATGGCCAGCGGATTGAGCAAGCTGTTGGAGGGCGCCACGGCGTCATTGAGCAAAGCGAACGCGAAGTGCGCGCGAGCGCGATCATCCGGGTTCATGTTGCTCTCGTCGATCCAGCTTTTGACCTGTTTCTGCCAGCTCAGGTAAGCCTGCAGACTGCGGCGGTAAAAAGGGTTGAGGCTCCACGCCGGATCGGCAAACCGATTGTCCTGCGGGTTGGTGGGGTGCAAGGTTTCTCCCAGCAACACGCGGCCCAGTTGACCGCCGAGTCTCAAGGCGTGTCGGGCGCTGTGCACGGGATTGCGCAAGCCATGGGCGGCCACACTGCGCAAGGTCGAAAACAGATCACGGCCACGCAGGCCGGTAATCGCACTCTGTGCGTTGATGAACGCGGCGGGAGTGGGTAAGGAATCCCTCACTGGTTTGTCGCGCATGACTCAACACTCCTTCGTCTTCAGGCCAAAAACAAACGTACCGAACCAGAACACCATAGACGCTGCAACGGGTTGTTGCGCGGTGCGGCATCCTGCCGACCGACGATGGGGAGGCTTAACCGCCCAATGGCGCCGGGTGCGGGTGCATCACCGCGCGCTGCCGTTCTTCCTCGAGGAATTTCATAATGATCGGGGCCACCGCTTCGGCCCGGGTAATGAGGAACAGATGCCCGTCATCGATGACGTGCAACTGAGCGTTGGGAATTCGCCATGCCAGCAAGCGCATGTTGATCAACGGGATCAGCGGATCATCATCACCAGCCAATACCAGCGTCGGCTGATGGATCTTGTGCAGCCAATGAATGCTGGTCCAGCCAAGGCCGGCGAACAGCTGCCAGTAGTAACCGAGCTTGCCAGCCGACCGCACTTTCGCCGCATGGCTGGCCGCCAGTGTGGGGTCGCGACGGAACGAGCCACCATAGATCATCGGCGCAATGCGAATGACGTGAGAAGGCTGAATGTAGCGTCGGGGACTGGCCATCATCCACAGCACCTTCGGTTTGCCCGGCACCATGACTGCGCCGGCCGCTGTCGCCGCCAGGACGAGTTTTTTGCAACGCTCGGGATAGTCGTAGGCGAACTGCTGGGCGAGGGCGCCCCCCCAGGACACGCCGATCACGTTGACTTGCCCGTAGTCCAGGTAGTCGAGCATCCGCGCCGTGAGTTTTGCCAGACCCGGAAAGCGATACGGCCGATTGGGTGTCGACGAACCGCCGACCCCGGGAACATCGAAAGCGATGACTTCCAGGTCCGGGTCCAGCGCCGCGACAAACGGAAATACCAGCTCCAGGTTGGCGCCGATGCCGTTGAAAATCAGCAAGGGCGTCAAATGAGGCTTGCCGGGGCGTACCGCGGTCCGGAGGGTCTGGCCATCCAGGTCGACGGTACGAAAAACGAACGGTTGCGGCATGCTTCAGGCCCTGTGGGTGAATTCATCCCCGATCCCCTGTAGGAGCGAGCTTTTGTGGCGAGGGGATTTATCCCCGTTGGGTGGCGAAGCCGCCCCAGAACCTGTTATCGCGGGTGTGATCAATGACACCGATGCGTTGGTTTTGCGACTGCTTCGCAGTCGAACGGGGATAAATTCCCTCATCACAAAAGCTCGCTCCTACAGTAGTAGGGGCGAGGTGTGTCAGTTACCGCTCATGTACATAAGTGCCCGGTGCAGCTTCGCCCGCGACATAGGTTTTGTTTCCCAGAGCGGTCGGCGATTTCTTCAGCTTGCCCGAGCGCTCCGCCTGCCACGCTTGCCAGTGCAACCACCAGGAGTCGGTGTGCTTTGTGGAGTTTTCTTGCCACTGCTCGGCGTTGGCGGCCATGTCGACACTGGTCATGTAACGTGACTTCGGATTACCCGGCGGGTTCAGAATGCTTTGGATGTGGCCGCTGCTCGACAGTACGAACTCGACCTTGCCGCCAAACAGTTGCGCCGACTTGTAGCAGGACTTCCACGGCGTGATGTGGTCGTTGGTGCCGGCCAGCGAGAAGATGTCGGCAGTGACCTGCTTCAGGTCGATCGGCGTACCGCACACTTCCAGTGCATTGGGGCGGATCAGTGGATTACTTTTGAACATCTCGATCAGGTCGCCGTGGAACGCGGCTGGCAATCGAGTGGTGTCGTTGTTCCAGAACAGGATGTCGAACACCGGCGGCTCGTTGCCCAGCAGGTAGTTGTTCACCCAGTAGTTCCATATCAGATCGTTGGGACGCATCCAGGCGAAGACCTTCGCCATGTCGCGGCCTTCCAGCACCCCGGCTTGGTAAGAGTGACGCTTGGCGGCCTCGAGGGTCTGCTCGTCGACGAACAGGGCCACGTCGCTGTCCAGGGTGGTGTCCAGCACGCTGACCAGCAGCGTCAGTGCATTGACCTTCTTCTCGCCGATCGCCGCGTAGTGGCCCAGCAGCGCGGTGCAGGTAATGCCGCCGGAGCACGCGCCCAGCATGTTCACGTCTTTGCTGCCGGTGATCGCGGTGACCACGTCCACGGCTTCCTTCAGGGCTTCGATGTAGGTCGACAGGCCCCACTCGCGCTGTTCCTTGGTCGGGTTGCGCCAGCTGACGATGAAGGTCTGCACATTGTTGCGCAGGCAGAAACGCGCCAGGCTCTTGTCCGGGCTCAGGTCGAATACGTAGAACTTGTTGATCTGTGGCGGCACCACCAGCAGCGGGCGCTCATGCACTTGCTCGGTGATCGGCCGGTACTGGATCAGCTCCAGCACATCGTTGCGAAACACGACTGCGCCTTCCGTTACGCCCAGGCTCTTGCCCACCTCGAACGCACCCATGTTTACCTGGCTCGGCATGCCGCCGTTGTGCACCATGTCCTTGGCCAGATGCGAGAGGCCGTCGAGCAGGCTCTTGCCGCCGGTTTCGAAGAAGCGTTTGACCGCCGCCGGGTTGGCCGCACTGTTGGTCGGGGCCATGGCTTCGGTCATGAGGTTGATCACGAAATGCCCTCGAGCGACGTCCTTGGGCTCGAGGTTACTGTCGTCAATCCAGTCGTGGAGTTCCTTGCGCCACGCCAGGTAGGTTTGCAGGTAGCGTTTGTAGAGCGGGTTCTGGCTCCAGGCCGGATCGGCAAAACGACGGTCATCACCACCCGGTTGCAACGCGGATTTGCCAAACAAAACGTTCTTGAGCTCAAGGCCGAAATGGGCGACGTGCTTGGCACTGTGAATCGGTTGTTTGATGGCCTGCCTGAGCACCATTCGAGCAGACGCCAACAGATCCTTTCCACGCAGTCCAACGACAGGATTCAGCCCCAAGGTATTTTCCGAGGCCTGAGATTTCAGGTCATCGTTATTCTTGTTACTCATCTACGACGCTCCATTGTCCTGAGACGAGTACCTGTTCCGCTGTTCAGTCGCACAGCACGCGTCAGGTACTACTGCTCGGGTGACCGATAATCTGCACCACTGCTTTTTTATGCAGAGAGCACTGCAGGGAACTTGCCAGCTCCATTGGTTACCCGAGTTTAATTTTTTTCGCAAGCGGGCCAATCGTCGGCCCTGAAGCGGAGCATTCAAACAGATGAAATTAGAAAATGCCCACTAATGAGCAAGAGGCGCGGGCTAGAGCATCAGCTTGACGATGGATTCGTTCGGGTCGCGGGTTTTCCCTGCCGCTTTGAGCTCGGCAAGATAATCGCTCCAGAGATCCGCCTGACGCACACCCAGCTGGTACAGGTATTCCCAGGTGAACAGGCCGCTGTCGTGCCCGTCGTCGAAGGTCAATTTCAGTGCGTACTGACCGGCCGGTTCAACCTTGGTCAGTCCTACGCCGATCTTGCCAAATTGCAGGATAGGTTTGCCATGGCCCTGGACTTCAGCGGAGGGAGAATGCACGCGCAGGAACTCGGCGGGCAGGTGATGTTCCTCGCCGGACGCGTATTTCAGCGACAGGGTTTTCGAGGCTTTGTGGAGTTTGATGTCGGTGGGGATCTGGGTCATGACCTAAGTTCCGTTGTAGGTGCGTGACCTACATGTGGAGCAGGTTTTGTGGCGAGGGGATTTATCCCCGTTGGGTCGCGAAGCGATCCTGAAATCTGCAACTGCGGCGTATCAGATACGCCGCATGCATTCAATTCACGACTGCTTCGCAGTCGAACGGGGATAAATCCCCTCACCACATAAGCCCGCTCTCACAGGTCTACGCTCGCCTGTAAGTATGACCTACAGGATATAACGGGACAGGTCTTCGTTCTGCGCCAATTCGCCCAAGTGGCTGTTGACGTATTCCGCGTCGATCAGGATCACCTTGCCGTCGTGGCTGCTGGCCAGGTCGCCGGCACTGAACGACACCTCTTCAAGCAGGCGCTCAAGCAACGTGTGCAAACGACGGGCACCGATGTTCTCGGTCTTTTCGTTAACCTGCCAGGCAATCTCGGCAATGCGCTTGATGCCGTCCGGCATGAACTCGATGCCCAACCCTTCGGTTTTCAACAGGGCGCAATATTGCTCGGTCAGCGATGCATGGGGTTCGCTGAGGATGCGCTCGAAGTCTTCAGGGGTCAGCGCCTTCAGTTCGACACGGATCGGCAGACGACCTTGCAGTTCAGGCACCAGATCGCTTGGCTTGCTGAGGTGGAACGCGCCGGATGCAATGAACAGGATGTGGTCGGTCTTGACCATGCCCAGCTTGGTGTTGACGGTGCAGCCTTCGATCAGCGGCAGCAAGTCACGCTGCACGCCTTCACGGGACACGTCGACACCACCGGAATTGCCGCGCTTGGCGACCTTGTCGATTTCGTCGATGAACACGATGCCGTGCTGCTCGACCGCTTCCAGCGCCTTGGCCTTCAACTCTTCTTCGTTGACCAGTCGACCGGCTTCTTCATCGCGGACCAGCTTCAGCGCTTCCTTGACCTTAAGCTTGCGGCTTTTCTTTTTGCCTTTGCCCATGTTGGCAAACAGGCTCTGCAACTGGTTGGTCATTTCTTCCATGCCTGGCGGCGCGGAAATATCGACGCCGGCCACTTCGGCGACTTCGATTTCGATTTCCTTGTCATCCAGCTGACCTTCGCGCAGGCGCTTGCGGAACAGCTGGCGCGTGTTGGAGTCGGCCGACGTTACCGTGTCATCGCTGTTGAAACCCGCGCGTGCCGGAGGCAGCAGGGCGTCAAGAATACGGTCTTCGGCAGCGTCTTCGGCGCGATGGCGCACCTTGGTCATTTCCTGTTCGCGCAGCAGCTTGATAGCCGCATCTGCCAGGTCACGGATGATCGATTCAACGTCGCGGCCGACATAGCCGACCTCGGTGAATTTGGTCGCTTCGACTTTGATGAACGGCGCGTTGGCGAGTTTGGCCAGACGACGGGCGATTTCGGTTTTGCCGACACCGGTCGGGCCGATCATCAGGATGTTCTTCGGTGTTACTTCAACGCGCAGCTCTTCAGGCAGCTGCATCCGGCGCCAGCGGTTACGCAGCGCGATGGCGACGGCGCGTTTGGCATCGTCCTGGCCGATGATATGGCGATTGAGTTCGTGGACGATTTCACGGGGAGTCATGGACATAGTATTTGGCGGACCTCAAGCAAGAATGAGCCGTGGCACAAAGGCCTAAACAGGCTTACTCGGCGCAGTCCTGCTCCTCAATGGTCAGGGTGTGGTTGGTGAATACACAGATGTCGCCGGCGATACCCAAGGCGGTTTCGACGATTTCCCGAGCCGACAGATCGGTTTTCTTCATCAGCGCGCTGGCGGCGGCCTGGGCGTAACCACCCCCTGAACCCATGGCGATCAAACCTCCTTCGGGTTCGACCACGTCACCATTGCCGGTAATGATCAGGGAAGCGTCTTTGTTGGCGACCGCGAGCATGGCTTCGAGGCGGCTGAGGGAGCGGTCGGTGCGCCATTCTTTGGCGAGTTCAACGGCAGCGCGAACCAGGTGGCCCTGATGTTTTTCAAGCTGGCCTTCAAAACGCTCGAAGAGGGTGAAAGCGTCAGCCGTGGCCCCGGCAAAACCGGCGATAACCTGACCGTGGTACAGGCGGCGAACTTTCTTCGCGTTGCCTTTCATCACGGTATTGCCGAGAGAAACCTGGCCGTCGCCGCCCATGACGACTTTGCCGTGGCGGCGAACTGAAACGATGGTGGTCAAGGGAGAGTCTCCACGCAGCGGGGCGAAAATGCCTTATGCAAACTCATATGGGGGTGGTGACGGGTTTTTCAACTCGAGGCCACTAAGGTGGACGAATGGCTTGTGATGACCGTGGCGAGGGGATTCATCCCCGTTCGACTGCAAAGCAGCCGTTAAACCAATGGCTACGGTGTACCTGATCTACCGCGACCACAGGTTTCGGGGCCGCTTCGCAGCCCAGCGGGGATGTATCCCCTCGCCACAATAAATCCCTTCGCCACAAGAGACCGCGGATTCAGCGGCTCTGGCGTTGTTGTAACAACAGATTGCTAAACCCGCTGCCCGCCAGTTGTTTCTGAGCGGTGGTCAGCTGTTCGCGGTTGCTGAACGGCCCGACCAACACGCGGTACCAGGTCTCGTCCTTCACCGTGCCGGACTCAACCGCTACGGCTTGACCCAGCAGGATGATCTGCGCCCGAACCTTGTCCGCGTCAGCCTCTTTGCGGAACGAACCGGCTTGCAGGAAGAACTTGGTCACTGGCGCCGCCTTGGAGACCGGAGGCGCAGGCGGTGGAGTGATCCCGGCCAGTGCCGCCTGTGCCCGTGCCGTGTCGATCTTCGCGGCTTGCTCAGGCGTCACCGGCGTTGTCGGAATCGCTGGCACTTGCGGCGTCGGCAGGGTTTTCTCCGGGACAGCATCCGGCGGCACGATGACTTCCGATTCCGGCAGCAACGTGTAGAAGTCGTACTTCGGCTTCACCGGTTGGGTCGGGCTCGGCGGGGTCTTGTTGGCCTCGGCGATCTTCGTGGCTTTCTGCTGTTCGATCTTCTCGCGCTTGACGCTCTCGCTGCCCTTGCCAGGCTCCAGCTTCATCAGAAACACGATGAACGCGCCGACCGTCAGGCCGATGGCCATCCACAGCCAACCCGGAATCGGTTGCTTCGCAGGAGCTTGGTAACGGCTGGCGCCACGCTTGGGTGCAGGTTTTTTCTTGGCAGCCAACTTACATACGCTCCAGAGTTTCCAGACCCAAGAGTTCCAGGCCTTGCTTGAGAGTGCGACCGGTCAGCGCGGCGAGGCGCAGGCGGCTTTGCATTTGCGCCGGGGTGTCGGCACTGAGGATCGGGCAGTTCTCGTAGAAGCTGGAGAACAAGCCCGCCACATCGTACAGGTACGTGCACAGAATGTGCGGCGTGCCTTTGTCGGAAACGTTGTTCAGGACTTCACCGAACTGCGCCAGTTTGGCCGCCAGTTCGTGCTCGTGCTCCGCTTCCAGAACGATCTGGCCTTCGACTTCGCTGAAATCCTTGCCGAGTTTGCGGAACACGCCGGCCACACGGGTGTAGGCGTACAACAGATACGGCGCAGTATTGCCTTCGAAATTCAGCATCAGATCGAAGTTGAAGCTGTAATCGCTGGTGCGGTGCTTGGACAGATCAGCGTATTTGACCGCGCCGATGCCTACGACCTTGGCGATGTTGCGCAGCTCGGCTTCGGCCAGCTCGGGGTTCTTGTCCTTGACCAGGGTATAGGCGCGCTCCTGGGCTTCGATCAGCAGATCGATCAGCTTCACGGTGCCGCCGTCACGGGTCTTGAACGGACGGCCGTCAGCGCCGTTCATGGTGCCGAAGCCCATGTGTTCCATTTCCATCGGGTGCGTCACGAAGCCTGCCTTGCGGGCCACGGCGAACACCTGCTGGAAGTGCAGGGCCTGGCGCTGATCGACAAAATACAGTGCGCGATCGGCTTTCAGTACGTTGCTGCGATAGCGCACGGCCGCCAGGTCGGTGGTCGCGTAGAGGTAGCCACCGTCAGCCTTGACGATGATCACCGGCAGCGGGTCGCCATCCGCATTCTTGAACTCGTCGAGGAAAACGCACTGCGCGCCGTTGCTTTCGACCAGCATGCCGGCGGCCTTCAGGTCGTTGACCACGTTGATCAGGTCGTCGTTGTAGGCGCTTTCACCCATCACGTCGGCCATGGTCAGCTTGACGTTCAACAGCTCGTAGATTTTCTGGCAGTGGGACAGCGAGATGTCCTTGAACTTGGTCCACAGCGCCAGGCAGTCCGGGTCGCCGGCTTGCAGCTTGACCACCAGACCACGGGCACGGTCGGCGAACTCTTCGGATTCGTCGAAGCGTTGCTTGGCCGCACGGTAGAAATTTTCCAGGTCCGACAGCTCGTCACTGGTGATCGGGTTTTCCTGGAGATAAGCCATCAGCATGCCGAACTGGGTGCCCCAGTCGCCGACGTGGTTCTGACGGATCACGGTGTCGCCGAGGAACTCCAGTACACGAGCCACGCCGTCGCCGATGATGGTCGAGCGTAAATGGCCGACGTGCATCTCCTTGGCGAGGTTGGGGGCGGACAGGTCGACAACGGTGCGTTGGGCCGGGCCGGCCTTGCGCACGCCGATGTGTTCGTCGGCGAGTGCGGCGTCCAGGCGAGCGGCCAGGGCTTGGGTGTTCTGGAAGAAATTCAGGAAGCCTGGGCCGGCGATTTCAGTCTTGGTGACGTTCTCGTCAGCCGGCAGCGCGGCGATGATTTTTTCGGCCAGGTCGCGCGGTTTCATGCCGGCCGGTTTGGCGAGCATCATCGCGATGTTGCTGGCGAAATCGCCGTTCTTCTTGTCTCGGGAGTTTTCCACCTGGATCGCCGGCGACAGGCCTTCAGGCAACACACCTTCGTTGACGAGTTGGGTGATGGCTTGTTGGATCAGCTGACGAATGGTGTCTTTCATGGGGCTCTCTTTCGACCGCAAGCGCGGCGGCGCCTGGATGCGCGGGTGGAAAAACTGGGCATTATCCGTGGCGGAGACGGGCTTGCCAACTATAGCGGGCAGGTTATGGATATGTGGTGACAAAAAGCGGTGCGTCAGGCCCACAGGTATCAATACAGATCGACGGGATCAACATCCAGAGACCAGCGCACCGCCCGCCCGCTCGGCATCTGCTCCAACACCAGCAACCAACTGCTCAGTAATCGATGCAGCGGCGCCCGCGCTGTCGCCTGCAACAGCAGCTGCGCGCGATAGCGCCCCGCCCGACGTTCCATGGGAGCCGGCACTGGCCCAAGCAGCTCAATTCCGGTCAGATTCTGTTCGGCCAGCAAGCGTTCGGCCTCGCTGCACGCCTCATCGAGAAATCCCTCGGCCTGTCCTGGCTTATGCGCTTCAGCCCGCAGCAGCGCCAAATGCGCAAATGGAGGCAAACCTGCCGAGCGCCGCTCACTGAGCGCCTGTTCGGCAAAGGCGAAATAACCCTGCTCGGTCAGTTGCACCAGCAGTGGATGATCGGCCAGGTGCGTCTGGATAATCACTCGTCCCGGCTCTTCAGCCCGGCCCGCGCGGCCAGCCACCTGAACAATCAATTGCGCCATGCGCTCACTGGCGCGGAAATCGCCGGAGAACAGCCCGCCATCGGCATCCAGGATCGACACCAGGGTCACCCGAGGGAAATGGTGCCCTTTGGCAAGCATCTGCGTGCCCACCAGAATGCAGGGATGGCCCTTCTGGATGGTTGCGAACAATTGATTCATCGCGTCTTTGCGCGACGTGCTATCGCGATCCACCCGCAGTACCGGCACGTCCGGAAACAGAATCGCCAGCCGCTCTTCGGCACGCTCGGTGCCGGCTCCCACGGGCCGCAAGTCGACTTTGCCGCACTTCGGACAATGCCGGGGCACACGCTCAACGTAGCCGCAATGGTGGCAGCGCAGCTCGCCGGAACGCTGGTGCACGGTCATTCGCGCATCACAGCGCTGGCATTCGGACATCCAGCCGCAATCGTGACACAGCAGTGTCGGGGCAAATCCGCGGCGGTTGAGGAACACCAGCACTTGTTGCCCCGCCGCAAGCGTCTGGCCGATGGCCTGCTGCATGGGCCCGGAAATACCGCTGTCCAGTGGACGACTTTTCACGTCCAGACGCAGGAAGCGCGGCTGCTTGGCACCGCCGGCTCGCTCGTTCAGGCGCAGGAGCCCGTATCGACCGGTATAGGCGTTGTGCAGGCTTTCCAGGGACGGCGTCGCCGAGCCGAGGACAATCGGGATGTTTTCCTGCCGTGCGCGCACCAGCGCCAGATCGCGGGCGTGGTAGCGCAGGCCTTCCTGCTGTTTGTAGGATCCGTCGTGCTCTTCGTCGATGATGATCAGGCCGGGATTTTTCATCGGCGTGAACAGTGCTGAGCGCGTGCCGATTATGATGTCGGCGTCGCCATCGCGGGCGGCGAGCCAGGCTTCAAGGCGCTCGCGGTCGTTCACGGCTGAGTGGATCAGCGCAATGCGCGCATTGAATCGCTGTTCAAAGCGCGCCAGCGTTTGCGGGCCGAGGTTGATCTCTGGAATCAGTACCAGTGCCTGTTTGCCGGCCTCGAGGGTTTCGCGAATCAGTTGTAAATAGACTTCTGTCTTGCCGCTGCCTGTCACGCCGGCGAGCAGGAAGGCGTGGTAACTGTCGAACCCGGCGCGAATGGCCTCGTATGCCGCACGTTGTTCGGGATTGAGGGGCAATTCTGGCTGAGCCAACCAGTGCTCATGCCGAGCACCGGGGGCGTGCTTGCGGATCTCCACCTGCACCAGGCCTTTGGCCAGCAGCAAATCCAGACTGTCTTTGCTCAGCATCAGTTTGCTCAGCAATTGATGGGCGACGCCGTGGGGGTGCTGGGCAAGGGTTGCCAGCGCTTCACGCTGGCGCGGGGCGCGGGCGATGCGCGGGTCATCGAGGCTGGCGCCGGGCGCGGCGGACCAGAAGCGCTCCTGGCGCGCTTCCGCCAACTCACCCTGGCGCAGCAGCACCGGCAGCGCCCAGCTCAAGGTGTCGCCGAGGCTGTGCTGGTAATACTGGGAGGTCCACAGGCACAACTTGAACAAGGCTGGAGGCAGCGGCGGCGTGGCGTCGAGCAAAGCGATGGCCGGCTTGAGTTTTTCCACCGGCACTTCGCTGGTGTCGGTGACCTCTACCAGAATCCCTATCATCTCCCGACGGCCGAACGGTACCCGCAAACGCATGCCCGGTTGCAGCTGGGCGCGCAAGACTCCGGCTGGAGCACGGTAATCGAACAGGCGGCGCAGGGGCGAGGGCAGGGCGAGGCGCAAAATGGCGTCGGGCACGCGGAGGATTCTCGATAAGCAGCTAATAACAGCAGGGTGCAAGACCTGAGAGAGCTGACTGTGGCTCCCACAGGGACGGTATCAGGAGCGGGAGCCTAGCAGACGGTCGGTAGAAGCGACAGCTTGCGCGATTAGCATTGTCTGGTAGAATCCGCGGCCTAATTATGTGCGGTATTCAACAATAGTGTTGAGTGGCGGCACACTAGCCTGAGGAATACACCATGAAAGCCGATATCCATCCAGCATACGAAACCATCGAAGTAACTTGCAGCTGCGGCAACAAGTTCGAAACTCGTTCGAACCTGTGCAAGCCACTGGGTACTGACGTATGCAACGAGTGCCACCCGTTCTACACCGGTAAGCAGAAGACTCTGGATACTGGCGGCCGTGTACAGCGCTTCGCAGACCGTTTCGGCGCTTTCGGCAAGAAAGCTCCAGCTGCTGCAGAGTAAGGTTGAAGAGCCCCTTGGGCTTTTCCTTGCTGTTGAAAAAGGCGTCCCTTGCGGGCGCCTTTTTTGTGTCCGCGATTTGGTTCCCGGCTGCCCAGGCTTATTGCCCGGCGCCAAGCGGCCTGAAGTCCGTCACGGTACAGCGGGTTGTTGATGGCGACACAGTGCGGCTCAGCGATGGTCGCAGCGTACGCATGATCGGTTTGAATACGCCGGAGCTTGGCAAGAAGGGCCGAACAGACGAGCCGTTCGCTGTTGCAGCGCGCAAACGCCTGGAATCTCTGGTGGCCGCCAGCGACGGACAGCTCGGTCTGCTTCCTGGTAAAGAGAACAAAGATCGCTACGGCCGCACCCTGGCCCATCTCTATGGCGCCGATGGTGCCAACCTGGAAGCGCAGATGCTTGCCGAAGGTCTGGGTTTCCAGGTGGCTGTGGCGCCGAATATCGACCTGGCCAAGTGTCAGCAAGCGGCTGAGCGCATTGCACGTCAGGCCAGGCTGGGGATATGGCGCCAATCACCGGTCCTCAAAGTTGAGCAAGTCAACACTTCAGGGTTTGCGGTTGTCAGCGGCCGTGTGACCAAGGTTCAGCGTAATCGTGGCGGAGTCTGGATCGAGTTGCAGGATTCGGTTGTATTGCGTGTTGCACCCAATCTGCTGCAGCAGTTCGATGTGGCGTCTTTGGAAAAACTGAAAGGCAGGCAAATCGAGGCGCGTGGCTGGGTGCTCGACCGTTCGCGGCGTGGTGGGTTGAAAGAAGGGCAGGCGCGTTGGTTGTTGCCATTGACTGACCCCGTCATGCTTCAGGCGACTCCATAAGAAAAAATTGTAGACATTTTTTAAGTGGATTGTGAACAGTCGACCCCTTGTGTTCCGCGGCTCTTGGCCCAAAGTCGTAGGGCCGGGCGCTTGACAGGGGTGACTGGTCAGTCTTGTGGGGACTTTGCGAGGCGCGTATCCTCGCTGACCAGTCTGTCCAACAGTAAAAGCGGAATGCCCCCATGTCTGATTTGAAAACTGCCGCTCTCGAATATCATGCCCATCCTCGTCCAGGTAAGCTGAGCGTCGAGCTCACCAAGGCCACCGCTACCGCCCGCGACCTGTCGCTGGCTTACAGCCCCGGCGTAGCCGAACCAGTACGCGAAATTGCTCGCGATCCTGAGCTGGCCTACAAATACACCGGTAAAGGCAACCTGGTTGCAGTCATTTCCGATGGCACCGCGATTCTTGGTCTGGGTAACCTCGGTCCATTGGCGTCCAAGCCAGTCATGGAAGGTAAAGGCGTGCTGTTCAAGCGCTTTGCCGGCATCGACGTTTTCGACATCGAAGTCGACTCCGAAAGCCCGCAAGCCTTCATCGACACCGTCAAGCGTATCTCCATCACCTTCGGTGGCATCAACCTGGAAGACATCAAGGCACCTGAGTGCTTTGAGATCGAACGCGCTTTGATCGAGCAGTGCGACATTCCGGTATTCCACGATGACCAGCACGGCACCGCTATCGTGACCGCGGCCGGCATGATCAACGCCCTGGAAATCGCTGGCAAAACCCTGTCTGACGCCAAGATCGTCTGCCTGGGTGCCGGTGCAGCTGCCATCTCCTGCATGAAATTGCTGGTGAGCATGGGCGCCAACATCGAAAACATCTTCATGGTTGACCGTACCGGCGTGATCCACTCCGGCCGTGACGACCTGAACCAGTACAAGGCTGTGTTCGCTCACGCGACCGAGAAGCGCACCCTGGCTGACGCACTGACCGGTGCTGACGTGTTCGTCGGCCTGTCCGGCCCGAACCTGCTGAGCGCTGAAGGCCTGCTGGCGATGGCGCCTAACCCGATCGTGTTCGCGTGCTCCAACCCGGATCCGGAAATCTCCCCGGAACTGGCTCACGCCACCCGTAACGACGTGATCATGGCCACCGGCCGTTCGGACTACCCGAACCAGGTCAACAACGTACTGGGCTTCCCGTTCATCTTCCGTGGTGCCCTGGACGTTCGCGCCAAGCGCATCAACGAAGAAATGAAAGT